>JAAUYD010195649.1_pt1 | contig 18014 bp, 16 predicted proteins | sample 7278101 | NCBI WGS metagenome assembly JAAUYD01 (sample SAMN14350128, study PRJNA611818) | marine sediment metagenome | isolation source: surface marine sediment (0.6m) | place: French Polynesia: Moorea | collected 2018-08 | reverse complement strand
CTCGATATTGAGGTCGTAGAGGCGTTGGCCGTCGACCATCGCCATGCGCAACTCTTCTTGCTGAGTTGCGTTGATTAGCATTCTTTTCATGTTGTCCTACTTGTAGGTTGGAGGGCAGCAGGACGGGGCTGGGCGCCAGGCGGGCGCAGGGGATGTCATGCACAGGAAGGCGACGTCCAATTACGTCGCTCAAAAGATTCACCAATTCCGTGTGGGTGCGACCCAGAGTGGTCAGAACCCAAAAAACTGTCAGCATGATTGCCCTGCGGCTTTGCCGCGTCGGCGCGTGCCGGATTCCGTGCTCGCTGCCGTCTGAATTCAGGTCTCAAAAGGAGGCGAGACCCGAGAAAAACCGTTATTGACGAGGTGCGGACCGGTAGGCCAATGCGCCTCGGGGCGCTAATATAGCACACCTCGTTGGCACTTAAGCAACTGATCATGCAAGAAAACTCGACCTCCGACACAAAATCCCGCCCCACTGGCGTCCGCAAGGTGCGGGTCGACGAGGAGCGCGCCGGCCAGCGCATCGACAACTTCCTGCGCAACGAGCTACCGGGCGTGCCGAAAGGGCGTGTCTATCGGCTGCTGCGCCGCGGTGAGGTACGGGTAAATGGTGGCCGTATCCGCGCCGAGTACAGGCTTCGCGAAGGCGATGAAGTGCGGATACCGCCGGCCAGGATAACGCCGGGCGGTCCGCCGCCGCCGGATCAGCGAGCGCGCGACATGCTCAAGCACGTGATCTTTGAGGACAAGCGCCTGCTCGTCATCAACAAGCCGGCCGGTGTGGCCGTCCACGGCGGCAGCGGCATCAGCCATGGCGTCATCGAGCTGCTGCGCCACGCGCGACCCGACCTTTGCGACCTCGGGTTGGTGCACCGCATCGATCGGGAAACGTCCGGCTGCCTGGTCATGGCCAAACGGCGCAGCGCGTTACGGGAGCTGCACGCGCATTTCCGTGACGGGCACGTCGAGAAGAACTACCTGGCGCTGGTCGTCGGTGACTGGCAATACGGCGAGCAGTTGATCGACGCGCCGTTGCTGGTGACGAATCGCAAAGGCGGCGAGCGCCACGTCATCGTCAGCAAGAAAGGCAAGGAAGCGCAAACGCGGGTCAGCCTGTCGCGAACCTACGGCGTCTACAGCCTGCTGCAATGCGCGCCCGTGACCGGGCGGACTCATCAGATTCGTGTGCACCTTCAGCATGCGGGTCACCCGATTGCCGGCGATGATCGTTATGGGGACGAGGAGGACAACAAAAGGTCGAGACGCTTTGGTCTGAAGCGGCTCTTCCTGCACGCTCAGTCCATCGCCTTCGCCGATGACAGTGGTAATGAACTGCATTTCACGGCACCGCTGGCCGACGACCTCGAGCGGTTTCTCACTTTCGGTGTCGTCGAGGCGCAGCGCCACAAGAAAAGGGCGTAACGGCTACCGTCGCAGCACCTCCGTTATTGCCGCGAGCATGACGTCGTGTTGACAGGACCTAGGGCAGCAGGTAGCCCAGTTTCAACAGCCGATCCGCAACCCAGATCATCGGAAGCCCGATCAGACCGGTCGGATCGTCCGTTTGCACGGATTCGAACAGCACGAATCCCGCGCCTTCGAGCTTGAAGCTGCCAGCACAGTCGTACGGCTCGTCGTGGCGCAGGTAAGCATCGGCGAGACGGCGATCGAAATGGCGAAACTGCACGACAGTCCGGTCGGTATGTTCGTAGCGGGCCCTACCGACCGGATCCAGGATGCACACCGAGGTCAGGAACTTGACTGTCTTGCCTGAAGCCGCGAGCAACTGCTCTACGGCGCGTGCGTGGCTTCCCGGTTTGCCGAGCACCTTGCCTTCCAGCACTGCCACCTGGTCCGCACCGATCACGAGTGCATTGCGCGAGCTGACCGCGACAGCCTCGGCTTTCTTGCGCGCAAGTTGCCGGGAGAACTTCTTCGGTGACAGGTCATCGACATTGGTCTCATCCACTTCGGGATCGACGGCTTCGTAGCTGTCGAGGAATCGATCCAGCAAGTCGCGCCGGTAGGGTGACGAGGACGCCAGTACGATGAGCGGTGCAGTCGGATTTTGCATAAGAAATCAAAACCTTAAGACGATGTCCCCGGAGTGTACCCGGTTTGGGCGAGCGGACCGATTTTTCTTGTCGCGATACTTTGACTTAGAAACCCGGGGTCCTTATCATGCGCGCGCCATGGGTAATCCGCTGCGCGAACGCCGTACCGCGGCCGAATGGGCGGCGAGCGGCCAAGTAATTGAAATTGCTGAACAAATTGGCGATTTCAAGCAGCTTTCCGCGATTATCGAGGCCGATCTTGCGGCGCTCGATGCTGCTAGAATGCCCGTGGACTGGCGCACGTCTGCCGTCAAGGGCCGGATTGAATTCGGCTTCGCCGATGCGCAGCAACTGCTGCCGACAGCGGCACTCGGTGTCGCAACGACCGTCGATGCGGTGTGCCAGCGATGCCTGGAGCCGTTTCGCCTGCCGCTGGACGCGGAGGCGAATCTGCTGTTGCTGGAGCTCGAGCAGACGGTCGAGGGTTACGACGAGTACGAGGTGTGGGAGCTGGAAGAAACGCAACTCCGGCCGCTCGATATCGTCGAGGAAATGCTGGTCATGGCCGTGCCGTTTTCGGCAATGCACATGGACTCGGCGTCATGCAAGGCGCTTGCACCGGTGATGCAGGCGTCCGATCAGGATACGACAACGCCGTTCGCCGCGCTTCGTGAGCAAATGGCACAGGACAAATAAGGCTCGCCTGGCCGGGCCCATTGGAGTGAATTATGGCTGTTCAGAAGAGTCGCAGGACCCCGGCAACGCGCGGTGCTCGTCGTTCGCACGACAAGCTCAGGAAGCCGGCGCTGTCGGTCGACCCGACGTCAGGCGAGACGCATCTACGTCATCGCGTTACGCCGGACGGTTTCTACCGCGGCAACCAGGTTGTTTCCCAGCCTGAGTCGATCGACGACGACGAGTAACCTCATCCCGGATTGGCCGGCGCAAGCCCGGCCTGTCGACCGGTGAGCGATCCCTCGATCATTTCCCTTGATGCCATGAGCGGCGACCGCGGTGCCGAGGTCGTCGTGCGCGCGGCGGCGGCGGTACTTGGTCGTCACCGCAACCTCGAACTGATTCTTGTCGGTGATGAAGCAGAGCTGACGCAGCTCGTCAGCAAGGTCCTCGGGGATCATCCACGTCTGTCGATTCGGCACGCCAGTGAAGTCGTCGGCATGTCGGAGCCACCAGCGGAGGCGCTGCGCAAGAAGAAAGACTCGTCAATGCGCGTTGCGATCAATCTGGTCAAGGATGGCGAGGCGCAGGCCTGCGTCAGTGCCGGCAATACCGGTGCGCTGATGGCCACGGCGAAGTTCGTTCTCAAGATGCTGCCCGGCATCGATCGTCCGGCAATCATTGCCGAGCTGCCCTCGCGCGGTGGTTCGTTGCACATGCTCGATCTCGGCGCCAATACGCAGGCGACCGCCGACCATCTTTTCCAGTACGCGGTGATGGGTTCGATCGTGTCCAGCGACATCCTCGGCATCGATGCGCCACGCGTGGCGCTGCTCAATATCGGTGCGGAGGACACGAAGGGCAATGACACGGTCAAGGAAGCGGCTGCGATGCTCGGTGCGAGTACGCTCAATTACGTCGGCTTCATCGAGGGGAGTGATCTGTTCGATGGCAAAGCCGACGTCGTCGTAACTGATGGCTTTACCGGCAACGTCGCGCTCAAGACGATGGAAGGCACGGTCGGTCTCTGCATACATCATTTCAAACGTCAATTCTCGAAGAACTGGTTTGCGAAACTGCAGGCATTTCTCGCGCAATGGGTGCTGCGCAGCCTGGGCGTGGAGATGGACTCGCGCAATTACAATGGTGCGACACTCGTCGGCCTTAATGGTATCGTCATAAAAAGTCACGGTAGCGCCGATGCTTACGCGTACCAGCATGCGATCGAGACGGCGATCGTCGAAGTTCGCAACCAGCTGCCGCAACAGATCGGCACGTTGCTCGAGAAGGAAGCCGCATGACGTATTCGCGCATTGTTGGAACCGGACGGTATCTGCCTGAGAAGGTCCTGACCAACTTCGATCTCGAAAAAATCGTCGATACGACGGACGAGTGGATTCGAACGCGAACCGGCGTGGAACGGCGTCACGTCGTGTCACCGGACCAGACGACGTCCGACATGTGCTGCGAGGCGGCGAAGATCGCGATGGATGACGCGGGCGTCGAGCCCGGGGACATCGACCTCGTCATCACCGGTACCACGTCGCCGGACGTCGTCTTTCCGAACGTCTCGACAATCATTCAGCATCGTCTCGGCATCCCTGCGTGTACTGCCTTCAGCCTGGAAGCCGCATGCACGGGATTCATCTATGCGCTGACGACGGCCGACAAATTCATCAAGGCCGGCGAGGCCAAATGTGCGCTGGTCATGGGGGCCGAGTGCATTACCAAGCTTATCGACTGGACCGATCGCAATACCTGCGTGTTATTCGGTGATGGCGCCGGTGCCGCGATCGTCATGCCATCGGATGAGCCCGGCATCATTTCCTGCGCGCTCGGCGCCGACGGTCAGTACCGTGAACTGCTGCATTACCCGGCCGGCGTATCGAAAGATCTCCCTGCCGCCGGCACTGAAGATGCCAACATCATCATGAAGGGTAACGAGGTATTCAAGGTCGCGGTCAAGACGCTCGGCGCGATCGCCGAAGAGGCGCTGGACAAGGCGGGCATCTCGAAAGACAAGCTGGACTGGCTCGTACCGCACCAGGCAAACATCCGCATCATTCAGGCGATGGCCAAGCGCCTCAACATGCCGAACGAAAAGGTCATTCTCACGGTCCAGGACCATGGCAATACCTCGGCGGCGTCGGTACCGATGGCCCTCGATGTCGGGCGACGCGACGGACGCATCGAGGACGGTCAGCTGATCCTGATGGAAGCTTTCGGCGGCGGCTTTACCTGGGGATCCGTCCTGATGCGTATGTAGTGTGTGGGTACCAGTTACCTTTTGCCGCGAAGCGGCAAAAGGTAACTGGTACCAAACTCACCAGAGGCTGCTTTTCTTTTGGCGCGCGGAGCGTCGCTGCATACGCTGATGGAGCTGCTGGCGACGCCGGTCGAGGCGATCACGCCGGATGACAGGGTCGATCTTGCGGCTGTGTCTTTTCTCGAAATCGTTGCGAAAACGGCAGAAGTCATCGTAGGCCTCGCGCACGTGCTGCAGTTCGCGCGCGACAAGCTCGATGATGATGACATCGTCGAGGAAACCGATCACCGGAACGTCATCTGGCAGGATGTCCTCAGGATCCGCAAAGTACACGAAAGTCGCGAGCAGGCGTTCTCGATCTGCGTCCGGCAACTGCCACTCCTCGTCGCTGAGCATGCTGAGCAATGACTCCAGCTCCGGGATTCGCTTGCCAACGAAATCGGGTAGCGGCTCGCTGCTGCGGACTTCCTCGAGGACCGCATGCATGGCCTCGATGATCTCGGTTTCCTCGGCGTCCTTGACCGCTGTGCGAGACTGACGAAGCGACCGTCGAAAGAACGCGAGATCACGGTCGGTCAGTTCCAACGAAATTCTCAGGCTCATGGGAGCAGGCTAACGGCAAGTCCCTATGGTGGTCAACGCGGGATGGTTTACCATAGGTGCCGGGCACAGGTGATTCGGGATCATGAAACCGAAACTGATCATTGGAAACAAGAACTACTCGTCGTGGTCGTTGCGGCCGTGGCTCCTGATGAAGGAAGCGGGCATCGACTTCGAAGAGCACCGTATCGTGCTGGATACGCCGACGACGAAGCGGGAAATCGCTGCGTTTTCGGATGCCGGCCGCGTGCCGATTCTGCAGCTCGGCGACCTGACAGTTTGGGACTCACTGGCGATCTGTGAGACCGTTGCCGAGCGTTGGCCCGACAAACAGCTATGGCCGGCGGATCCGGATGAACGTGCGCACGCACGCGCGATCTCCTCGGAGATGCACTCGGGCTTCCAGTATCTGCGTGTCTGCATGCCGATGAATTGCCGCGCGATGGGTCGCAAGGTTCATATTCCCGACGAGCTCGGCGAAGACATCGACCGGGTCATCAGCATCTGGGCCGACTGTCATCGCAAGTACGGCGGACGCGGTGGCTGGTTATTCGGCGAGTTCTCGATCGCCGATGCCATGTATGCACCAGTCGTGTTGCGGCTACGTACCTATGGCATAAACCTGCCGAACTCAGCGGGCTACTACCCGCACCGGCTGCTTGAGAGCGAGGCGATGCAGGACTGGCTTGCGGCGGCCGAGTGTGAAACCGAAGTCATCGAAGCGGACGAGACAGGCCAGTAATGCGCAGATTACCGATCATCCTGGCCGCGCTGTTCGCGGTCACCGCACCGGTTTATGCCGAGGTCTTCGAACTGCCACCTGAGGGCTATGACGTCGTCGGCTCGGTGTCGACCATTACCGCACGCTATGAAGACACGCTCGTCGATATCGCACGACGTCACGGTCTCGGCTATTACGATGTCGTGCGCGCCAATCCGGGCGTGAATGTCTGGGTACCGGGCGAGGGGACCGAGATCATCCTGCCCAATCGCTTCGTGCTGCCGCCCGGCCCGCGCGAAGGGCTCGTCCTGAACCTGGCCGAGTACCGCATGTACTACTTTGCGGAACCCGTCGACGGCAAACCCGCCTATGTCTATACGTACCCGATGAGTATCGGACGCATGGACTGGGAGACTCCGATAGGTCGCACGACGATCGTCGCCATGGCGAAGGATCCAACCTGGTATCCGCCGCAGTCCGTGCGCGACGAGCACGCCGCGCAAGGCGATCCGTTACCACGCATCGTACCGCCCGGTCCGGACAATCCGCTCGGCACGCGCGCATTACGTCTCGGATTGCCGGGGTACCTGATTCACGGCACCAATCGTCCGGCAGGCGTCGGTATGCGCGTGTCCCACGGTTGTGTGCGCATGTTCCCCGAGGACATCGAGTTCCTGTTCGACCGTGTCCGCGTCAGTACGCCCGTGCGGATTATCAACGCGCCTGTGAAGATTGGCTGGGACGGCGACGCGCTCGTCGCGGAAGTGCATCCGCTGCTCGAGTCCGCACAGCCGCTCATCGAGGAGACAGCGGAACAGCTCGAACAGCTTGACGCGGATGTGGATTTGCCACCGCCGGACCCAAACAGCAAAGATCCGTTGACCTACGTTACCGAGCAGTTTATTGCCGTCACGGCGGACGAGGCCGGCAAGCTCGACTGGGGTCTCGTCGAAGAACTGGTCGGGCGCTCCGATGGCATACCGGAGCCCGTTGGTGAGCGCATAAAAAACGCCGCGACAAGCGCGGCGTTCTAATAAGACCATTCTGTCCTATTACTTGGACATCGATTTCTGGAACATACGTTCCATGCTCTCGCGATTCGCTTCGCAGCAGGCCTGTGATTCGGTCGCGGCGGCGAGTGCCTGGTCAGCGGTGCTCTGTGCAGCCGAAGCGGCCTGAGCGGCGCGATCAGCAGCAGCGCGAGCAGCTTCAGCAGCAGAAGCAGCGGCGGCGGCGTCAGCGGCGGCACGATCAGCCGTAGCCTTTACATCATCCAGGCCCGTGGTAGCGCAACCAGCGGCCATTGCGACGAAGAGTGCAAGAGCACTTGCTCTGAGTGCGGTCTTTTTCATCTTGGAAGGTTCCTTTGTTGGGAAAACTGCAGGCGCATTATTTAACAAACCGGTCTTTGCTGCAATGAAAACTCCTGTTTTTATTGTCTTTTGTCTGTGGTTGGCGACAGCCCCGCGCATCGGTCCGGCAACTGGGGACAGTGACCGAGTTTCGTTTGGGACAGTTACCCTATTCTCTAGCGCCTCGTCCCAGGGGCTGTGGTCCGGAATACCGAATACGGTGATCACGACACACCGAAACGCCGCTATCCGGCGTTGGCATACTGGCCGCCTCTTACCAGATATAGCTTAAGCGTCAGACTCCTAATTCGACGGCCCGATCGCATAGCCAAAGGTGACTGTCTCAAACGAAACTTGGTCACTGTCCCAAACGAAACTCGGTCACTGTCCCCAAGCTTGCACTGGGATTGGTACTGTATATAATCTCAGGTACTGTGGATTCATACAGGAACTGCTGAAATGCGCGAACTGACCCCAAGGCAAAAGCAAATTCTCGAGATGATTCAGGAGTTTATCGCCGAGACCGGTATGCCGCCGACGCGTGCCGAGATCGCCCGCCAGCTCGGCTTCAAGTCGGCCAATGCGGCTGAAGAGCATCTGCGGGCCCTGCAAAAGAAAGGCGTGCTGGAGCTTGTTCCGGGTGCCTCACGCGGTATCCAGCTCAAGGATTCCCTGCGGGACCAGATGGGCCTGCCGCTGGTTGGCCGTGTAGCTGCCGGCAGCCCGATTCTTGCCCAGGAACATATCGAGACCCATTACAAGCTCGACCCGCAGTTGTTCAGTCCCAAGCCGCATTACCTGCTGCGTGTCTATGGCATGAGTATGCGCGACGCCGGCATCCTCGACGGCGACCTCGTCGCGGTGCACCGCACTCCCGAAGTCCGCAGCCGACAGATCGTCGTCGCACGCCTCGACGACGAGGTCACGGTCAAGCGTTATCGCCAGAACGGATCTCTGGTGTCGCTGCTGCCCGAGAACGATGAGTTCGAGCCGATCGAAGTCGACCTGCGCGAACAGGCACTCGTTATTGAGGGCGTCGTGGTTGGCGTCATTCGCGACGGCATGCCGTTGCATTGAGCATTGTCATCGTCACTCGACAAACTCCTCGAGAACCCGCGCGTCTGGCGTGGTCGCGAACAGGCCGGGCGCCAGGCGGGGATTGCGACCGGCTACGCAGAACTCGACAGGTATCTGCCCGGAGGTGGCTGGCCGCCTGACTCCCTGACCGAAGTCCTGACGACGCGCTACGGTATCGGCGAACTGCGCCTGCTGATGCCGGCACTTGCGCAACTCAGCAATGAAGCGCCGCGGCAGGACTTCACCGAACCGGGCTGGATTGCCTGGGTCGCGCCGCCATTGCAGCCGTATCCACCGGCACTGCAGCAATTCGGTATCGATCTGTCGCGCATGCTGATCGTACGTCCAAAAGAAACGAGTGAAATCCTCTGGTCGGCGGAACAGGCGCTATCGTCAGGCACCTGTGCCGCGGTGCTGTTGTGGCCCGATACGCTCGATGACCAGGGCAGTCGCCGTTTGCAGCTCGCCGCGGAAAAAGGCCGCAGCTGGGCCGTCGCATTTCGCCCGTTGGGCGCCCGTCGACAACCATCGGCGGCTGCATTGCGTCTCGAGCTGCAGTCGAGCGCACAGGGTATGCGTGTGCACATTCTCAAGAGCCGCGGCGGACGCCCGGCCGTTATTCCGAAACTCCTGTAATGAAGTCGCGGGCCTGCAGACCCCCCGCCATGCCGCGGGATGCTGCCCCGACCGCCGGTGCCGTGCAACAGGCATTGCCACTTACCGAACCGGCAGCGCCACGAGCACCGCGCGTGACGGGGTCATCGGCCACACGTGCGGAGCGGCTGTGGTTCTGTATCTGGTTGCCCAATCTGCCACTCGAGGCGAGTCGCACTTCGGATGCACCGACCGCCGTGGTCGAGGACCAGCACGGTTTGCACCGCATCCTGCTCGCCGATGCCAAGGCGCAGGCCGCCGGTGTGAAGCCCGGGCAGGCGGCCAATGCGGCGCTGGCTTTATTGCCGGTCCTGCAGCTCGAGGAACGCAGTCTGCCGCGCGAGCAGCAGGCCCTCGAAGGACTGGCATCCTGGGCCGAACGGTTCTCCTCATTCGTATCGATTACAGGGGATGACACACTGTTGCTCGAGATCGCGGGTAGCCTGCGCTTGTTCGGGGGGCTCCGGGAGCTCCGGCAGAACATTGCCAGCGGCCTGGAGGGGCTCGGCTTTCGCGCCATGCTGGCCATTGCACCGACTCCGCTCGCCGCAACCTGGCTGGCGCGCTCGGGGCGGCGCGCCTGCATTCGTCATGCCGACAATCTGGCGCCGGTTTTGCGCAAACTGCCGCTGGCCTGCCTCGACTGGCCGACGGCCTTGCGCGAGGCCCTTGGCGGCATGGGCGTTATGAACGTCGGCGATTGCCTGCGCTTGCCTCGCGAGGGCTTCACACGGCGCTTCGGTGCCGAATACCTGCTCGAACTCGACCGGGCACTCGGGCACGTGCCCGATCCGCGCACTTCATGGCGTGCGCCGGAACGCTTTTGCGCGGACTACGAGATGACCGAGGAGCAGACCGATCGGGAGTTATTGCTCAACATCTGCCATGAGCTGCTGTTGTCGCACGAACAGTTTTTGCTTGCGCGGCAACTCGGCACACAGCGCATCTGCTTCAGTTTCTTTCACCTCAAAGGTGCGGCAACGGAATTGCGGCTCGGTTGTGCGCGCGCGGAACGCACGGCAAAACGCTGGTTTGAGTTACTGGGCATTCGGTTCGAACAATTGCGTTTGCGCGATCCCGTGATTGCCGTACGCCTGCGCAGCGGGCTTGCACAGCCGCTGCAGGCCGACTCGGAGCGCCTCGTGTTCCAGGGTAAGCCGGGTTCGCCGCTACGGCGCTTCTCGATTACGCAGCTTGCCGAAAGACTTATCGCACGCATCGGCGACCAGTCCGTGCAGGCGGCCACGATGGTGGCCGAACACCGGCCACACTATGCCTGGCGCAGCCAGAGCCTGCTGGCCGACCGGCCGGGCGAGACGCTCGACGAGCCTGCACGGTACCTGCAGCGTCCGTTGTGGATGCTGCCGGAACCGGTGCCACTGCCGGTCGACAGCGGCTACCCCGTACACCAGGGGCGCCGTCTGCAACTCGTTGATGGCCCCGAACGCCTCGAAACGGGCTGGTGGGACGAGGACGGTATCTCCCGGGACTACTACACGGCAATGAATCCCGATGGCATACGCTTGTGGGTGTTTCGTAATCGCACGCGCACGCCGGACTGGTATCTGCACGGCTATTTCGGATAAGCCCGGATGTCGCGTTATGCTGAACTGCACGCGCTCAGTAACTTCACGTTCCTGCGTGGTGCTTCCCACCCCGAAGAGCTGGTCGAGACGGCGGCGGCGCAGGGCTACGAAGCGCTCGCCATTACCGACGAGTGTTCAATGTCGGGCATCGTGCGTGCCCATTCGGCCGCTAAAGAACACGGTCTCAGGAAACTCATCATCGGTTCGGAGATTCGGCTGCCAAGCGGCCGCAAGCTCGTTCTGCTCGCACAGAACCGGCAGGGTTACACATCGCTGTGTCGCCTGATTACCGACGCGCGTCGCGCCGCCGACAAGGGCAGCTATGGTATTGCGCGACACGCCTTCGAGGACGGCTTGCCCGGTTGTCTCGCGCTCTGGGTACCGGATCTCACGTTCACACTCGATGTCGAGGACCATTGGCTGCGCGAGACGTTTCGCGATCGCCTGTGGATTGCCGTCGAGTTGCTGGCCGACGGCCGGCAGCGCGAGCAGCTGGCGCGGCTGAAGGCCGAGAGCACGCGCCTGAAGCTGCCGTTGGTCGCGAGCGGCGACGTTCACATGCATTGCCGTGCACGGCGTATTTTGCAGGATGCGCTCACGGCGATACGCCATGGCACGACGGTCGACAACGCCGGTTATGCCCTGTATCCGAACGGCGAACGCCATTTACGGCCAATCGATGTGCTGCAACGGGTTTATCCTGCCGCTATGCTCGAGGAGAGCGTCGCCATCGCGGCGGCCATCGATTTCTCGCTCGATGAGCTGCGTTACGAATACCCTGACGAGATCGTGCCGGACGGGCATACGCCGGGAACGTACCTGCGGCAGCTGACCGAGCAGGGCATGCGGAGGCGCTGGCCTGACGGCGTGTCGGCCAGGGTCGTACAGCTGGTCGAACATGAACTCGCGCTGATCGCAGACCTCGGCTACGAGCCGTACTTTCTGACTGTGTACGACGTCGTGGCGTATGCGCGTTCGAGGGACATCCTGTGCCAGGGCCGGGGTTCAGCCGCCAATTCCGCGGTCTGTTTCTGTCTCGGCATCACCGAGGTCGATCCGGGCCGTATGGAGATGCTCGTCGAGCGTTTCATTTCGAAGGAACGTAACGAGCCGCCCGACATCGACGTCGATTTCGAGCACGAACGGCGCGAGGAAGTCATCCAGTACATCTACGGCAAGTACGGGCGCGAACGTGCCGCGCTTGCAGCCACGGTCATCACCTACCGACCACGCAGCGCGCTGCGCGATATGGGCAAAGTGCTCGGTTTGAGCGATCTGCAGGTCGGTCGACTGTCGCGCTCGATGCAGTGGTGGGACGGCACCAGGATCGATGACAGCCGTATCCTCGAAGCCGGCCTGTCGCCGGACAGCCCGATGATCAAACGCCTCCTGTACCTCGTGCGCGAACTGATCGGGTTTCCGCGGCACCTGTCCCAGCATGTCGGCGGCTTCGTCATCTCGAATGCGCCGCTCTATGAACTCGTGCCGGTCGAGAACGCCGCGATGCCCGATCGCACGGTCATCCAGTGGGAGAAAGACGACCTCGAGGAGCTTGGCCTTCTCAAGGTGGACGTGCTCGGCCTCGGCATGTTGACGGCAATCCGGCGCAGCTTCGAGCTGATCCGGGCCTTCGATGGCCGTGAATACACGCTGGCCACGGTACCCGCCGAAGATCCCGCGGTGTACGACATGATCTGTGACGGTGACACGGTGGGCGTATTCCAGATCGAGTCGAGGGCGCAGATGGCGATGTTGCCGCGCCTCAGACCACGTTGTTATTACGATCTCGTCATCGAGGTTGCGATCATTCGTCCGGGTCCGATCCAGGGCGACATGGTGCATCCCTACCTGCGGCGCCGAAACGGCGAGGAGGCCGTGGATTATCCGAGTGACGAAGTCAGAGACGTATTGCAGCGTACGCTCGGCGTGCCGATCTTTCAGGAGCAGGTTATGCAGCTGGCCGTGGTCGCCGCCGGCTTCACGCCAGGCGAGGCCGATAGTCTGCGACGTGCCATGGCGGCCTGGAAACGGCGTGGCGGGCTCGGCCCCTTCGAGGAAAAACTTGTCAGCGGCATGCGCAAACGCGGTTACGCCGAGGAATTCGCGAAACAGATTTTCCAGCAGATTCTGGGTTTCGGCGAGTACGGTTTTCCCGAGTCGCATTCGGCGAGTTTTGCGCTGCTCGTGTACGTCTCGTCGTGGCTCAAGTGTCACGAGCCGGCGGCATTCACCTGTGCACTGCTCAACAGCCAGCCGATGGGCTTTTATTCGGGTTCGCAGCTCGTTCAGGACATGCAGCGGCATGGCGTCACGGTCAGGCCCGTCGATGTCAATCGCAGTGACTGGGACTGTTCCCTTGAAGCGGACGAGTCGGGCGCAGCCGTTTTACGCCTCGGCTTGCGCATGGTGAAGGGGCTCTCGGAGGAAGCCGGTCAACGCATTGCCGCGGAACGCGGGCAGGCCGGGTACACGCAAGTGCAGCAACTGCTGGAGCGGGTCGGGCTGGACCGGCGTGAACTCGGTGTACTGGCTTCATCGGGCGCGCTGCGGTCCCTCGCAGGTGATCGCCACCGGGCGCGCTGGGCCGTGGCCGGGGCCGAGCAACCGATGCCGTTGTTCCCGAGCATGGAACGCTTTGAGGCGGCACCGCTGTTACGCAAGCCTACCGAGGGCCAGAATATCGTTGCCGACTATCGCACTACCGGGCTGACGCTCGAAAGACATCCTCTGTGCCTGCTACGTCCGCATCTTGATCGCTGTCGCTATGTCCGGGCCGAGCAGCTCCCTTCCATGCGCAACGGCCAGCGGGTCGATGTCGCAGGGCTCGTCATCACCAAGCAGCGACCGGGCACGGCGAGCGGGGTTATCTTCGTGACCCTCGAAGATGAAACGGGCCAGGTCAATCTCGTCGTCTGGAAGCAGGTCGCAGAGGATTATCGTGCTGCGCTCCTGAACGCACGGCTGCTCGGTATCGCCGGTGAGATTCAGATCGAGGGCAAGGTCATTCACGTGATCGCAAGGCAACTCTTCGATCACTCGGACATGCTGGGTGATCTCATCGTGAATTCACGCGATTTCCGTTAACAACGGCAGTCAGAGATCGTCGTCGAGATTGAAGTTAAAGGTGCTGTCGAGATCTTCGCTGCGTTTTTCCTCAATCTCATCGAGACGCTTGCGTACCTCGCGTTTGTGCGCGACCTCACCGGGATCGGCCTTGTCGATCTTTGCGACGATCTCGTCGACCTTGAATTCGGCTGTCGTGCCGACGATAGTCTCGGTGCCGATGTCGGCCACCTTGTCGTCGTCCGATGACAGGTCTTCCGAAAACTCTTCGTCTTCCGAGTCTTCGATATCCGTTTCGTCGTCGCCGTTGTTCCCGTTCATGACAGCAACCTCATAACAAAAAGACCAATAGGTCAGATTATTGAATCAGGTTATTAATTTCGAAGATCGGGAGCAAAATTGCAAGCACAATCGTGAGCACGATAGCGCCCATCGCAACGATCAGCAGGGGCTGCAGAATGCCGAGCAGGGCGGCAATGAGCCCGTCGACTTCCCGTTCCTGTCCGGCCGCGGAACGGCTGAGCATTTCCTCGAGCCTGCCGCCGGCTTCGCCGCTTGAAATCAGGTGAATCATCATTGGCGGAAACAGCTTGCTGGCGGCGAGCGACTTGCTGATCGATGCACCTTCACGTACGCGCAGGCTGGCTTCCAGAACGGCGTCACGCATCGGCAGGTTCTCGATGACTTCGGCCGAGATCTTCAGGGACTCGAGGATTGGGACACCACTGCCGGCCAGGATACTCAGTGTCCTTGTAAAACGCGCCGTGTTGACGCCGCGTGTCAGTCGCCCGACGACCGGCAGCCGCAGCAGAATGGCGTGATACCGTCGCCGCGGTCCGTCCTGCTGCAAAACCCACCAGGCAAGCCAGCCGAGCGCAGCCAGCGCGATGACGAGAAACAGCCAATAGTCGCGCAGGAAATCACTCGTCGCGATCAGGCCCGTCGTGAGGCCCGGTAACTCGGCCGCCGTGTTTTCGAAAACACCGACAATCTTGGGTACGACCGTAGCGAGCATGAACGCGATAATGCCGACGGCCATGATGACCAGTGCGATCGGATAGACCAGCGCATTGGTCACCCGTTGCCGAAGTTCCTGGCGCGCTTCCGTGTAGTCGGCCAGACGTTCGAGCACGACGTCAAGGTGACCGGACTGCTCGCCGGCCGCGACCGTCGCACGGTAAAGCTCCGGGAAGGCTTGCGGGAACTCGCTGAAGCCGTCTGCCAGCGCATGCCCTTCCATAACCTTCGCGCGGACGCCGAGCAGGATACTCTTGGTGCGCTGTTGCTCGTTCTGCTGCGCAACCGCAAGCAGTGCTTCCTCGAGGGGCAGGCCGGACTGCGACAGCGACGCGAGTTGCCGCGTGACGAGTGCGAGTTCGGCCGAGGACATGCCGCGACGCAGCGAGAAACTGCGTTGGCGGCGCGCTTCTTTTTGGGCAACCTCGGTAACGCTGACCGGGAACAGGTTGCGGTCCCGCAGAATCTGGCGTACGTGCTTCGGTGTGTCGCCTTCGAGGAGACCTCGGGACTGCTTGCCCGACTGGTCCATCGCAACGTATTCGAACGCACCCATCGGCTCTTTGTCCTAGTCTTCGCGCGTAACGCGCAGGACTTCCTCGAGCGTCGTTTTACCCTGCAATACCTGGCGGCGACCGTCGGCACGAATGCTCGGAGTGAACTTGCGCGCATGTTTGGCAAGCTCCTGTTCGCTCACCCCGCCATGAATCATCTCGCGCATGTCGTCATCGACAGTAATCAACTCATAGATTCCGGTCCGTCCCTGGAAGCCGCCACCGGAGACATTGCCGGCGTGATACAGGGTAGGTGGGTTGGACGGATCGATACCGAGCAGGCCGCATTCGTACTCCGTGGCCGAGTACGGCTCCTTCGTCCGATCATCGAGAACCCGTACGAGACGTTGCGCAAGCACGCCCAGCAGACTCGACGAGAGCAGGAACGGTTCGACGCCCATGTCGCGAAGGCGCGTCACGGCGCCCGCCGCGGTATTCGTATGCAACGTCGACAGCACGAGATGACCGGTCAGGCTGGCCTGGACGGCGATCTCCGCGGTTTCGAGGTCGCGAATCTCGCCGACCATAACGACGTCCGGATCCTGGCGGAGAATGGCGCGTAGGCCTCGTGCGAACGTCATCTCGACCTTCGTATTCACCTGTGACTGGCCGATGCCGTCGATGAAGTACTCGATCGGATCTTCGACCGTCATGATGTTGCGGCTGTTGTCGTTGATGCGCTCAAGTGCCGCGTAGAGCGTCGTCGTCTTGCCGGACCCGGTCGGTCCGGTGACGAGGATGATACCGTGCGGCTTGTGGATCAGGTCGTCGACCTTTCTTTCCGTCTCGGGATCCATGCCGAGCGACATGAGGTCCAGGCGTCCGGCTTGTTTGTCAAGCAGACGCAACACGACGCGCTCGCCGTGGCCTGAGGGCATCGTCGACACGCGGACGTCGACGGCGCGGCCAGCGATGCGTAGGGATATGCGGCCATCCTGCGGCAGGCGTTTTTCGGCGATGTCGAGTTTCGACATGACCTTGACACGCGACACGACCAGCGGCGCGAGGGCGCGGCGAGTCTGCAGCACTTCGCGCAAAACCCCGTCGACGCGAAATCGCACGCCGAGGCGGTTCTCATAAGGCTCGATGTGAACGTCGGACGCGTTTTCCTTGATCGCCTCGGTCAGCACCGCGTTGATGAAGCGGATGATCGGTGCATCGTCGTCACTCTCCAGCAGGTCAGAGGGTTCCTGGAGTTCCTGGGCAACCTGCGTCAGGTCGAATTCCTCATCGAGGCCGTCGACCATCGCAGCCGCTTTCGTGCTGTCCTGCTCGTACGACTCCTGCAGCAAGTTATCGAATACCTCGGCCGACACCCGCGACAGCTTCAGCGGCACGCCGGCGAAGCGGCGCGCTTCGGCCAGGCTGAACGGCGATGCACCGCTGCGATACACGGCTTCCCCGGCCGTCTCGCCGAGTTCGCGAATCAATACGCCGTGACGTTTCGCGAACGAAAAGGGCAGCGTCGGCCGAGACGCCGCCTGATCGGGCGCAGCGTCAATCTCGAGAACGATGTCGGCTTCGACTTCCATCGGTCTACTGCTCGTCTTGTTCAGTGTCAGGTGGCGTCCGGTAGTCTTCAAGCGGTGGCAGCAACAGCCGTTCTTCCCCGGGCATGAGTTGAATCGATTTGCCCTGCTGGCTCTTCTGGATGTCCCGAATCATGTTGTACTTTGAATCGGTTTCCAGAGCTGCTTGCGCCGCGTCCCTCATGATCCTCGGACGGATGAAGATCATCAGGTTGGTCTTGAGCTTCTCGGTCCTTCGCGAACGGAACAGGTTGCCGAGCAGCGGTATGCGGCCAAGCACCGGCACGCGCTGGTCGCTCTCACGTAACTGGTCTTCGAGCAGGCCGCCGAGTACGATGATCTCGCCATCGTCCACGATTACGGTCGTATCGACGGTGCGCTTGTTCGTTATAAGGTCGACGGCGCCGGCCGCAGACTGTGCAATGCTCGAGATCTCCTGAGAGATATCGAGCACCATCGAGTCGCCCTCGTTGATCTGCGGAGTGATCGCGAGCTTGACGCCGATCTGCTCGCGGTCAATGGTCGTAAACGGGTTGACGGTGCCGGTACCCCCACCGGTGTTTGAAAACGAGCCCGACACGAACGGCACTTCCTGGCCGACGTTGAGCGTCGCTTCTTCATTATCCGTCGTCATGATCGAAGGCGTAGAGATCAGGTTCGTGTCCGCATCGCCCTCGACTGCGCTGAGTATGGCCGCAAAACTGACACCGTCATCGGTGATGCGGCCCACGCCTATCGTCGCGCCTTCGCCTATGATCCCCGGATCCGCAACGCCACCTTCGGCGGCAGCTCCAATCTGCACGACGCCGCTCAGGAAGTCGGGGAAGTTGGTGACCCCGATCGGCGTGTTCGAACCGCTGCCT
>JAAUYD010111445.1_pt1 | contig 18014 bp, 16 predicted proteins | sample 7278101 | NCBI WGS metagenome assembly JAAUYD01 (sample SAMN14350128, study PRJNA611818) | marine sediment metagenome | isolation source: surface marine sediment (0.6m) | place: French Polynesia: Moorea | collected 2018-08 | reverse complement strand
CTTGCCGTAACCGTTCTCTGTTGCCGTCAGCAGGAGCCCTTCGGCGACGATCGACAGGCCGATGACCTCGTGTCCCTCCGCGAGCTTGATGCCCCGGACGCCAGCCGCTCCACGGCCCATTGGACGAACATCCGATTCGTGGAAGCGAATGCCCTTGCCGGAACTCGCGACGATCAGGACCTCAGCCTCACCGTTAGTGATGGAGACATCGACCAGCTTATCGTCGTCCCTTAAGTCAATGGCAATGATCCCGCTCGAACGCGGCCTCGAGAACTGGGTTAGCGGCGTCTTCTTCACGGTTCCGCCGCTGGTCGCCATGAACACGTAATGCCCGTCGGCGTACTCGTTGACCGGGAGGAAGGCGTTGATGCGCTCGCCCTTCTCCAGCGGCAGCAAGTTGACGATCGGTTTGCCACGCGAACCGCGGCTCGCCTGGGGTACCTGGTACACCTTGAGCCAGTAGAGCTTTCCTCGCGATGAGAAACAGAGAATGGTGTCGTGGCTGTTAGCAATGACCAGCTTGTCGACGAAGTCCTCATCCTTGACCTTGGTCGCGGACCGACCGCGACCGCCGCGTTTCTGGGCCTGGTAGACGTCGACCGGTTGCGCCTTGGCGTAGCCGCCGTGGGACAGCGTAACCACGACGTCTTCTTGCGGGATCAGGTCTTCGACGCTTAGGTCAGACTGGTCCTGGACGATCTCGGTCCGCCGCTCGTCACCGTAACTGTCGCGAATCTCGACGAGCTCGGTCTTGATGACTTCAAGCAATACATCCGGGTCTGCTAGAATATCAGAAAGAGATTTAATTTTATTCAGTATCTCTTTGTATTCATTAATTATCTTTTCCTGCTCCAAGCCGGTCAGGCGATGCAGGCGAAGGTCCAGGATCGCCTGGGCCTGCACGTCTGACAGGCGGTAGCCATTCTCTGACAAGCCGAACTCTGCATCCATCCCGTCGGGCCGCGTGTCAGTATCCCCGGCTCGCTCAAGCATGCCCGTGACCTGCCCGGGCTGCCAGAGCCGATCGACGAGAGCAACGCGGGCATCAGCCGGCGATGGCGACGCCTTGATCAACTCAATGACCTCGTCGATGTTCGCGAGCGCGACGGCCTGTCCTTCCAGCACGTGGGCGCGATCGCGCGCCTTGCGTAAATCGAAAATCGTCCGGCGGGTAACCACCTCGCGGCGATGAGCGAGGAATGCCTCCAGGACCTGCTTGAGGTTCATCAGCTTGGGCTGGCCCTCGTGCAGGGCAACCATGTTGATACCAAAGACGCTCTGCATCGGCGTCTGCTTGTACAGGTTGTTCAGCACGACGTCGGAGACTTCGCCTCGACGAAGCTCGATGACGATACGCATGCCGTCCTTGTCGGACTCGTCTCGAAGCTCCGTGATGCCTTCAATGCGCTTGTCGCGGACCAGGTCCGCGATCTTCTCAATCAGGCGAGCCTTGTTGACCTGGTATGGCAGCTCGGTGACGACAATCGCCTCCTTGCCGCGCTTGTCCACCTCTTCGATATGGGTTCTGGCCCTGATGTAGACCCGTCCCCTGCCCGTCCGGTATGCCGAGTAGATGCCAGCGGCGCCATTGATAATGCCCGCGGTCGGGAAATCGGGCCCGGGCAGATGCTCCATCAGGCCGGGAACGTCGATCGTTGCGTCCTCGATCAGGGCGAGAGCAGCGTTGATGACCTCGCACAGGTTGTGCGGCGGGATATTGGTCGCCATGCCGACCGCGATCCCCGACGATCCGTTGACCAGCAGGTGCGGCACCTTCGTTGGCATGACGCTGGGTTCGCTCTCGGAGCCGTCGTAATTTTCGACAAAGTCGACCGTTTCCTTTTCTATGTCGGCCAGCAGCTCGGAGGCGATCTTCGACATGCGCACTTCGGTGTAACGCATGGCCGCCGGCGCGTCGCCGTCGACCGAACCGAAGTTGCCCTGCCCATCCACCAACAGGTAGCGCATCGAAAACGGCTGGGCCATGCGAACGATCGTGTCGTAGACCGCTGAGTCTCCATGCGGGTGATATTTACCAATGACATCACCGACGACCCTCGCCGACTTCTTGTAAGGCTTGTTGTAGTCGTTGCCCAGCTCGCGCATGGCATGCAGGACGCGTCGGTGAACGGGCTTCAGGCCGTCCCTGACGTCGGGCAGTGCCCTGCCGACGATGACACTCATCGCGTAGTCGAGATAGGACTGCCGCATCTCGTCTTCGAGACTGACAGAGAGTAATTCCTGGGCTACATCAGACATAAAAATCCACGTCTGCGAGGCCTTGCATCAAGAGCAAGAACCCGCAAATCAACACATCGGTTTATTTGATTTGGAAGAGGCGAAATGGGCCGTTTCTGGTGACGGCAGATACGCAACTAACACGCCAAAAATTATACCACAGCAGCACCGAATCAGCAGTCAAAAACCGCGTTTTTGGCGGCACTGAAACCCATCGTCGTCACAGGTATACTTCGCGCTCCCGGACGCGCTGGCGGAAGCTACCAAAACGAGAAAAATCAGATATTTATGGAACATTGCGACCTGATCATACTTCCTCGCTGGCTCGTGACCGTCGATGCCGCCGACCGCGTCCTCGAGAATGCCGCGGTCGCCATCACCGATGGCCGGATCATCGACGTACTCTCGCGCGACGACGCGACCGAAAAATACCAGGCCAGCGCCACGATTGAGCGTCTCGATCACGCGCTGATTCCGGGCCTCATCAATGGGCATACACATGCCGCGATGACCCTTTTTCGAGGCATGGCAGACGACCTGCCCCTGGAAACCTGGCTCTACGACGGCATCTGGCCCGCCGAGAAGCGATGGGTGAGCTCGGAGATGGTCCGAGACGGGACGGAGCTCGCCATCGCAGAGATGTTGAGCGGGGGCACGACCTGTTTCAGCGACCAGTACTTCTTCCCTGAAATCGCCGCGGCAACGGCGTCCACCATGAACATGCGGGCCGTCATCGCAACGCCGGTTGTCGATTTCGAGACAAACTGGGCGAAGGACGCGAACGAACACATGCAGAAGGCGGCCGACCTCGTGCATGACGCATACGTCGATCATCCACTGGTCTCCAGCGCCTTCGCACCGCACTCCCCCTACGCGCTTAGCGACGAGTCGCTGGTCAATATCCGGGTCATGGCGGACCAGCTGGACCTCCGCGTTCAGATGCACCTGCACGAGACACGGACCGAGGTCGAGAACTCTCTCAAACAGTACGGCAAGCGGCCGATCGCGAGACTCCAGGAGCTCGGACTCGTCAACTCTTCCCTGCTGGCGGTACACGCGGTTCATCTGGACGAGACGGAGATCGAAGTACTGGCGGACGTTGGCGCCGCTATTGCACATTGCCCCAAGTCCAATATGAAGCTCGCGAGCGGCTTCGCACCGGTTGCCCGCTACCGTGACGCGGGCATCCCTGTCGCGATCGGCACGGATGGGGCCGCCAGCAATAACGTCCTCGACATGTTCTCGGAGATGCGTTCGGCCGCGCTTGTCGCAAAGGGACTCAGCGAGGATGCTGAGGCGTTGCCGGCCAGGACGGCGTTGCGAATGGCCACGGCCGAGGCAGCGGCCAGTTTGGGGTTAGAATCCCAGCTGGGCTCGATCGAGCCCGGGAAATGGGCTGACATTGCGTGCGTAGATTTGAACCGCAGACACAGCCAGCCCGTCTATGACCCGGTATCGCAGCTGGTCTATACGGCACGCGCCGACCAGGTGTCCGACGTCTGGGTTGCAGGCAAGCAGGTCGTCGCATCAGGTAGCCTAACGGACGTAGACGAAAACGACATTTATGCGCGCTGCAATGAGTGGCAGCAGCGTATCGCACAAGGATGAGAGCAATGAGCGAAGCAGAAGCAGTCGAGAATGGAAGCAACACCGATGCCGCGGAACTGGCGAAGTTCAACGCCCTGGCCTCCCGTTGGTGGGATCCGCAGGGAGAATTCAAGCCGCTGCACCAGATTAACCCGCTGCGCCTTAACTGGATCAGGGAACACGCCGAACTCGACGGCCAGCGCGTCATCGACATCGGTTGCGGTGGCGGTATTCTGTCTGAATCTATGGCTGAGGCCGGAGCGGATGTAACGGGCATCGACAAGGCGGGCGCGGCTTTGACGGTCGCCAAGCTGCACAAGATGGAATCGGGGGTCGATGTCGACTACGTGGAGACGACAGCCGAAGAAATCGCGGCCGAGCAACCTGGCAGTTTTGACGTCGTCACCTGCCTCGAAATGCTCGAGCACGTGCCCGACCCGACGTCGGTCATTCGCGCTTGCCGCGACCTCGTCAAGCCCGGCGGTCACGTCTTCTTTTCGACGATCAACCGGAACCCCAAGTCCTTCCTTTTCGCAATCGTCGGGGCCGAATACGTCCTCCGCTTGCTGCCAACGGGCACCCATGAGTACAAGAAGTTCATCAAACCGTCCGAGCTGGATGTCTGGGCAAGAGAGGCCGAGCTGGAACTCAGGAACACCACTGGCATGCACTACAACCCCCTGACCGACAATTACTGGCTGGCGCCGAACATGGATGTGAACTACCTGATGCATTACCAGCGCCCGGTGAGCGAGTAAGCGCCTTGAGCTTGAACGGCGGAGCAACGGCTGTCCTTTTCGACCTGGACGGAACGCTAATCGACACGGCGCCGGACATGGTCGCTGTACTTCAGCAGATGCAGCGGGACCTTGGTGATACGCCGATCGACTACGACGTCGGTCGATCGCACGTGTCCAACGGTTCACTCGGCCTGATCCGGCTCGCCTTTGGCGACCTGGACGACGAACCCCGGACAGCGTTGCAGCAGGATTACCTGGATCGCTATTCGAACCAGTTGTGCGATGAGACGTCACTCTTTCCCGGTCTTGCAGAGATGCTTGACGAGCTCGATCGGCACCATCGGCCATGGGGCGTCGTAACGAACAAACCGGGATTCCTGACGGTGCCGCTGATGACCGAGCTCGGTCTCCAGTCACGGAGTTCCGCGACGGTCTCGGGCGACACGCTTACCGTACGGAAACCCGACCCCGGTCCTCTGCTGCATGCCTGTGAAATCGCGGGTCTGGAACCTTCATCGACGATCTACGTTGGCGATGCCGCAAGAGACATAGAAGCGGGTCGCAATGCCGGCATGGCGACCGTCGGCGCACTCTATGGTTACGTGACGGCCGAGGACGACCCTGAAGCCTGGGGCGCCGACACGCTCGTGAGCTCCTCGCCTGAGCTGGCTTCGCTACTGATAAAAGCGTTTAATCTCTAGTTAATGCTGTCAATCACCGCCAATCCTGTACTTGTCGAGGTCGCGCTGCCGGCCGCTGCAATCGGCCTGGCCATCGGCGGACTGCTCGGTTGGTGGATCGCCCATCGACGGCAGAAAGCGCTCAACGAAGAAATCGACAACCTGCAGCAGACCATCAAGAGTGAAGAATCGCTGCAGCACGAGCGTGCTGCTGCCTTTGAAGCGGCCAATGCGCGTCTTGCCCAATCCTTCTCGGAGCTGGCCAATCAGTCCTTGAAGTCAAACAGCGACCACTTCCTTAAGTTGGCAGAGCAGAACCTCGGCGCACATAACGAACGCGCGAAACGCGAACTCAGCGAGCGGGAAAAGGCGGTTGAGAATCTCGTGAAGCCTATCCGCGACGCGCTCAAAGCCTCCCAGGAACAGATCACCGCGCTCGAGAAAGCGCGCAGTGAGGCGTACGGCGGTATCAAGGAACAGCTGGAAGCCATGCAGAGCGGCCAGCGTTCGCTGACGCAGGAAACGCAGAATCTCGTCAAGGCGCTGCGCAGGCCGGAAGTTCGCGGCCGCTGGGGTGAGATCACGCTCCGGCGACTCGTCGAACTGGCGGGCATGGTTGAGCATTGCGATTTCCAGGAACAGGTGCACACCGCCAGCGATTCCCAGGTCATTCGTCCTGACATGATCGTGCGAATGCCCGACAACCGCGAACTGGTCGTCGACGTGAAGACGCCGCTGGACGCCTACCTGGAGGCCGTCGAAGCGACCGACGATGCTCAGGTTCAACTGGGGCTCAAGCGCCACGCGAGCAAGGTCAGAGAACACGTCCGGACACTGTCATCCAAGGCGTACTGGGCTCAGTTCTCGAACAGCCCCGAGTTCGTCATCCTCTTCATACCGGGCGACCAGTTCCTGAGTGCGGCCTTGAATGAAGATCCCGAGCTGATCGAGTACGCGTTGCAGCAACAGATCATCCTCGCGACGCCCACGAGCTTCGTTGCGCTCTTGAAAGCCGTTGCCTACGGGTGGCGCCAGTTGTCGCTCGCCTCGAATGCCGAGGAGATTCGTAAGCTCGCCGAGGCGCTGCACGAGCGTTTGTCTGTCTATGTCAGCCATATGAACAGGCTCGGAAAGCAGCTCGCGACCAGTGTCGAGACTTACAACAAGGCCGTCGGCTCTCTGGAACGCAAAGTTCTTCCCGGGGCGAGGAAGTTCACGGAACTCGGCGTGCATGAGAAAAGAGCGATGGACAAGCTCGAATCGATCGATCCCGTACCTCGCATGATGGTCGGTGTGAACGACGACCAGGACGTTGAGACCCCGGCCAAGAAGGCCAACGAATAGAGACCAACCCAATGTTTGATCCCAGGACCTACCAGGCGAAAGACGGCCTGCTCGAGAATCGTGTCATCCTGATAACCGGCGCCAGCGACGGAATCGGCAAGGCGCTCGCACTGCGCTGCGCCGAGCTCGGCGCACAGGTCCTGCTGCATGGCAGGAACGTTAAGAAGCTTGAAGCGGTCTACGATGCCATCGACGCAATGGAACAGGCGTCTCGGCCCAGTATCGTCTGTATGGACCTCGAGCGTGCAGAATCCGCTGCCTACACCAGCCTTGCGGACAATATCGCGGAGGAATTCGGCAAGCTCGACGGGCTTGTCCACAACGCGGGCATTCTCGGCGACCGGTTTCCACTGGATCAGTATGACATCGTCCAGTGGCAGCAAGTCATGCATGTCAATGTGACAACAGCCTTTGCGCTGACGCAGATACTCTTGCCGCTGCTCAGGAAGTCCGACGATCCGTCCGTGATTTTCACCAGCAGCGGCGTCGGCCGGGAAGGCAAAGCGCACTGGGGCGCTTACGCCGTGTCGAAGTTCGCAACCGAAGGGCTGTCGCAGATTCTCGCCAATGAGAACTCGCACACCGCGCTGCGCTCGAACTGCATCAACCCGGGTCCCGTGAAGACCAAGATGCGGCAGGCTGCTTACCCGGCCGAGGACCGGGACAAACTCAAAACTGCGGAAGACATCCTGCCGGTTTACCTGTACTTGCTCGGTCCGGACTCAGCAGGAGTTACCGGCCAGAGCATCGACGCTCAGTGACGACGACTTCTTGATCTGCCGCGGCGCTGCTGGGGCCGCCTTTTCTTGCGCGGGCGGTATTCGTCTTCCGGCACTTTCAGGCCGGCCGCCCAATAGAGGTTCCTGACCTGGCCCGGCGTCAGCGCTTCGTATTTGCCTTTTCGAACGGAGCGCGGCAGCTCCAGCGGGCCGTAGGCTATCCGAATAAGGCGGCTGACCTCGTAGCCGATGGCCGCCCATAGCCTGCGGACCTCCCGGTTCCTGCCCTCGCTGAGGGTGACCTGGAACCAGTGATTGGCGGAGTCACCGCCGCTGGCGTGGATCTCATCGAACCTGGCCATTCCGTCATCGAGTTCAACACCTTTGAGCAGGCGATCGAGCTCCTCCTTCGACGGATCACCGTGAACGCGCACCGCGTACCGGCGCTTGATTTCTTTTGACGGGTGCATCAAAGCGTTGGCAAGCGTGCCGTCGGTCGTGAAGATCATCAGACCGGTGGTCGTCATATCGAGACGGCCGACCGCAACCCAGCGTGCCCCTTTCAGGCGCGGCAGCGAGTCGAACACGGTCTTACGACCCTCCGGGTCAGACCGCGTCGTCACCTCGTCACCGGGTTTGTTATAGATGATGTGCTTGTGCGCCTGGCGACTCTGGCGCAGCGACAGTGGCTTGCCATCGAGGGTCACTCGTTCGGTGCCTTCACAGGATTGCCCGAGCTCTGCAGCGCGGCCGTTTATCATCAGGCGCCCGTCACGAATCCATTGCTCGACTTTGCGTCGAGACCCATGCCCGGCCGCAGCCAACAGCTTGTGAACTCTTTCTGCCAACGTCTGATCAGCCGTTATTGGCGCTTGCGTCCTTCTTAGGTTCGCTGGTCTCGATCGTCGCGACGCTGACGGGATCTACAGGATCCGGCCACTCGGAAACGACCAGCTCTTCTTCGTCATCTTCTGCATCGGGAGCCTGGGCTGGCAGCTCCTCGCCCTCCGATGTCAGCGCCGGTAGGTCATTGACTCCAGCTGCCTCAGGCCGATCTTCGCCGTCAGCCACACTGGCGATCGACTCTGCCGCGCCCTGCTCGCCGTTTTCGACGACGGCCTCCGTCAGTTCCGGTAGCTCCAGCTCTGCGGCTACGGACCCGCCAGTCGACTCTGCGTCACCCTCACGACCGAGCACCGGCAACTCGGAAACAGAGGCAGGCTCGACCTCGGTCGTGTCCTCGACGTCCGGCAGGTCCAGCTGGACTCGAAGCGATTCCCAATCTGACAGGTCTGCGAGCTCGGGAAGATCCTCGAGCCGCTTCAGCGAGAAGTAGTCAAGAAAAGTCTTCGTGGTGCCGAACATGGCCGGGCGTCCTGGTACATCACGGTGACCCACCACGCGGATCCACTCACGTTCCGCGAGGCTGCGCATGATGTTGCTGCTGACGGATACGCCGCGAATCTCTTCGATCTCGCCACGCGTAATCGGTTGCCGATAGGCAATCAACGCAAGAGTCTCGAACAGCGCACGGGAGTAACGCGGCGGGCGTTCCTCCCAGAGCTTCTGCAAGCGGTCCGCCATACTCGAGCGAATCTGCATACGGAAACCTGACGCGACCTCGGCGATGATGATGCCGCGATCTTCGTACTCCTCGTTCAGGGCCTTGATCGCCGCCCTGATAAGAGATTTGTCCGGTTTGGAGCGCCCGTCAAACAGGCCCTGCAGTTGGTCGATGTTAAGGGGCCGGCCAGCGGCCAGCAGCGCAGCTTCGACAAAGTATTCGATTTCTCGTTGTTCCATTGGGTCTAAGTGCCTAAACGTTTTCCACGTCCTTAGAGTCGTTATCCTCGACGAGACGCACCGACGACGCCGCACGCACGTGCAGTGGCGCGAATTCATTGCTCTGGACGATCTCTACAACGTTCTCCTTGAGCAACTCGAGGCAAGCCAGGAAGGTCACGGCGACGCCCATACGACCCTCTTCCGGATCGAACAGGTCAACGAACAAGGTGAATGAGCCTGCTTTGACGCGCGAGAGCACTTCGGACATTCGTTGACGCACAGAGAGCGGTTCGCGTTGAAGGTGCAGGTTCGAGTACATCTCTGCCCGCTTCAAAACGTCGTGAAACGCAATGAGCAGTTCCTTCAGCGTGACGTCCGGCAGCTTCGTAACGACCTTGCGGTCGGTCTTGGTAGTCTCCGCCTGGGCCGGAAATACGTCGCGCTCGAGCCTCGGTAGTTCGGCGATGTCGCTGGCGGCCTTCTTGAACCTCTCATACTCCTGCAGACGCCGAACCAGCTCAGCACGCGGATCCTCTTCTTCCTCGTCCTCGACCTGCGGTCGCGGCAACAGCATCCGGGATTTGATCTCAGCCAGCATGGCCGCCATGACCAGGTACTCGCCGGCCAGCTCGAGCTGCATCTCCTTCATCACCTCGATGTACTGCACGTACTGCTTTGTAATTTCGGCGATCGGGATATCGAGAATGTCGATGTTCTGCCGTCGAATCAGGTAGAGCAGCAGATCCAGCGGACCCTCGAATGCCTCGAGGAAAACCTGCAGTGCGTAAGGCGGAATGTAGAGATCCTGCGGTAACGCAGTTACAGGCTCGCCATCCACGACCGCGAACGGCATCTCGCTCTGGGCCGGTGACGTCTCTTCGTCCGATTGTGGTTTTGGTGCGTCGTCCGGTGTCAGGACGTGCAAGTCAGGTTTCATGGCGTATCCGCGCGGCTATCCCACTATTCTACCGCATTTGCCGGGGAGTTGATGCCTGGAACACCGTCATCGAACCGGTTTCGCTACCGCAATGCGGAGACGTCACCACGCCCTTCTCGGAGGATCTCCGCAACGCCCCCGGACAGGTTGATGACGCTGGTCGGCTCAATACCGACGGGACCTGCATCGACGATGGCGTCAATCTGGGAACCGATGCGGTCCTCGATCTCCAGCGGGTCGGTCATCGGCCGGTCATCGCCCGGCAGAGACAGTGTACTGCTCATGATGGGCTCGCCAAGGGTCTCCAGGATACTGTGAACCACCGCGTGATCCGGTACGCGGAGCCCTATCGTTCGGCGCTTCTCGTTCTGGAGACGCTTGGGGACCTCGCGAGTCGCCGGCAGGATGAAGGTATATGGCCCGGGCGTCATCGACTTCACCAGCCGGTACGCCCAGTTGTCGACCCTTGCGTAGACACTGATCTCGGAGAGGTCGCTGCAGACCAGCGTGAAATTGTGCTTCTTATCCGTCTTGCGAATCCTGCGAATCCGGTCCATCGCCCGCTTGTCGCCAATGTGGCAGCCGAACGCGTAGCAGGAATCCGTCGGGTAAGCGATCAAGCCACCACTGCGGATTATCTGGACCACAGCCGCCACCAGCCGCTGCTGTGGATGCGTCGGATGTATGTTGATTATTCGGGCCACGCGCGGATTCTAGAGACTTGTCTCTAGAGTGCAATACGGACATTTGGCGCGCATGCGAGCAGCTTGCTGAGGTAAACTTACGAGCTTTTCGCGCCGGCGGCGGACCCATGCAGTTCTTAATCGAGTTTTTTCCGTTAATCCTGTTCCTGGTTGCTTACCTGAACAAAGGCATCTATTTCGCACTCGTCGTGCTGATGGTGACGATGCCTATCGGATTGCTGCTGAAGTACCTGAAAACAAAGACCTGGGACAAGATGTACTTGTGGTCGACCATCTTTCTTCTCGTGATGGGCGCTGCGACCCTCTATTTCCGGGACCCGGCGTTTCTTTACTGGAAGCCGACGGCGTTCTACTGGGCGCTCGCAGGCGCTTTCCTGATCAGCAACTTCTTTGGCGACAAGCCCTTTGTCAGGCGCTTCTTCGAACTGACCGGTGACCTGCCCACGGACCAGATTGAGGCGCGGCAATGGAGCGCCCTGAACCTCGTCTGGGTCCTGTTCTTCGCAGGATCCGGCGTCCTGAATATCTGGGTCGCATATACCTTTGAAGAAGAGGTATGGGTCAAGTTCAAGGTATTCGGTCTCCTGGCGATCACGTTCGTTTTCATGCTGGCGCAGGGCGCGTGGCTGATGACCAAGTTCAAAGAAGAAGACCTGGCACCGTCTAATGAGGATCAATCCTGATGTGGTACGCAATCATCAGTGAAGATGTGGAAGACAGTCTCGAGCGTCGTATGGGCGCCCGTCCGGCACACCTCGCCCGGATGCAGGAGTTGGTAAACGAAGGTCGCGTGCTCATTGCCGGGCCCCATCCTGCAATAGACAACGAGGAGCCCGGCGAGGCGGGGTTTACTGGCAGCCTTGTCATTGTGGATTTTCCGAGTCTTGACGAAGCCCGCGCATGGGCGGACGCCGACCCATATGTCGAGGCGGGTGTTTATCGGTCGGTGACTGTGAAACCGTTCAAGAAGGTACTGCCCTGATGTCCGAGCGGGTTGCAGCAATAGAGGAGAAGTTGCGCGACGCATTTCGTCCGGCGCAACTCTTGGTCAAGGACCAGAGCCACTTGCACGCCGGTCATGCGGGCGCACAGGACGGCAAAGGGCACTTCGAGGTACAGATAGTGTCGGATAACTTCACTGATCTTTCGACGATTCAAAGACACAGGGCAGTCTACGAGGCGCTGGGCGACATGATGGAAACGGATATTCATGCGCTGCAGATCAAAGCCAGGAGCACTTCTGAAGCCACCTGACGAACCCCTGATTCATTCACCATTCTCTCGATAATCTAAAGGAAACATCGATGATTCTCTCAAACCGTTCCCGGAGTTCCGGAACACTTGCTGTAATTCTTGCCGCGACGTTGGCGATGGCCGGCGTAGCAAACGCCGAGACCGTCAAGACGGTGAATGGCGTTGAGATCGACAGCGTCGTTTTAAGCAACTATCTGCAGAGTCGACTGCAGAAGCCCGCTGCGCAGGCCACGCCGGACGAGCGTGCTGCGATTCTTGACGAGATTACGGATATCTATCTTCTCGCCACGCAACCGAAAGCCAAGGAGCTGGAAAAGTCACCTGAACTCGCGGCGCAGCTTGAACTGCAGTACCGCGGACTGCTGGCGCAGGCCGTTGCAGCCGATTACATGGCCGGCAATGAGGCCACCGAAGACGAGATCTTTGAGGAGTACTCAGAGCAGATCGCCCGATCGCCTTCAGAGCAATTCAAAGCTCGGCACATTCTGGTCGAAACGCAAGCCAAGGCGATGGAGCTCATTGAACAATTAAAGAGTGGCGCCGACTTTGTCGAACTTGCAAAGGCCAACTCAACGGGTCCATCGGGACCCAACGGAGGCGACCTGGGTTGGTTCCCGCCTGACCAGATGGTCGCTCCGTTCTCTGCAGCAGTCGTCGAACTCGAGAACGGGAAGTTTACCGAGGAACCTGTCCAGACACAGTTCGGTTGGCATGTCATTCTCAGAGAAGATTCACGCGAAAACGAACCACCGACACTTGAAAGCGTTCGTCAGGTCGTCAAGCAACAAGTGGAAGCGAGAAAGTTTCAGGAATACCTGGAGAGTCTCCGCTCGGCAAACAGCGGCGATTGACTTTACGTAATCTCGGTATTCTGTCTAGTTTAAGGCACCTTCGGGTGCCTTTTTTAATGCGAGGATTGTAATTGTGAAGGCGATCACACCTCTCCTCAGGGGGCGCGCCTAACATTGTCTGCGAGTCATCCCTAATCGCTCGGGGGTGGCTCCTCCAACCCTCGCATCTCCTTTTAGGTTGATACGAGATCTAAGTCGGCAGGGACGCCGACTTTTTTAATTCCGCTCGAAGACAATAAAAAAGGCCACTAACGTGGCCTTGTTTATTTCTGCCTTTCCTTCTTATTGTGCACCGACGAGCGAAGCCGGTGCTCTCAGCAGAATTTGTTGCTCCCTATTTTGCTGCAATAACAGCGTTTGAAATCATTACTCCGTCTTTGACCGGCTGGATGCCCTCGAAGACGTGCAGCCCCTTCGTCGGAACATCACCATGTGCGAGCGCCGGCGTGTAATCGATCGTTAAGTTACCCATGCGCAACGTACCGACCGCGCGGTCAAACTGGGTGGGCAGCCCGGCAAGTAGGACTGGAGTCGATCCTGGGATGTACAAATCGTCAGAGACATCTACACCATCGGCGTACAGCCAGCCTGCGCCAACAACGCTGCCTCTTACTGATACGAGATCACCGACGGCAAGGTCGCGAAGCACTCGATGGGACGCCATTACCGTTTGGCCCATCGAGGTAAATACACCGTTGACCGAGTCTATCGAGTCGACAGGGCCGGTGAGTACCAATGAATCTCCTGTATTGATACCTAGAACATCACCAGTGTTGATTCCGTAAGTGTCTCCGGTGTTGATTCCTAGCGCGTCACCGGTATTGATCCCCAAGACATCGCCGGTGTTGATACCTAGCGTGTCGCCGGTATTAATCCCGAGAACATCGCCGGTGTTGATACCTAGTGCGTCACCGGTATTAATCCCCAGGACATCGCCTGTGTTGATACCTAGCGTGTCGCCGGTATTAATTCCCAAGACATCGCCGGTGTTGATACCTAGCGTGTCGCCGGTATTAATCCCCAGGGCATCGCCGGTGTTGATGCCTAGCGTATCGCCGGTGTTGATGCCCAGGACATCGCCGGTGTTGATTCCCAGCGTGTCGCCGGTATTAATCCCCAAGACATCGCCGGTGTTGATACCTAGCGCGTCACCGGTATTAATCCCCAGGACATCGCCGGTGTTGATTCCTAGCGTGTCGCCGGTATTAATTCCCAAGACATCGCCAGTGTTGATTCCTAGCGTGTCGCCGGTATTAATCCCCAGGGCATCGCCGGTGTTGATGCCTAGCGTGTCGCCGGTATTAATCCCCAGGACATCGCCGGTGTTGATACCTAGTGTGTCGCCGGTGTTGATACCCAGGACATCGCCTGTGTTGATCCCTTGAACGTCGCCTGTATTAATGCCCAGCGTGTCACCGGTATTTATCCCAAGAACATCGCCAGTGTTGATACCTGCAACGTTACTTGTATTGACGTCAGACATGACGACTTGAGGTGACAGTACTGCAGTCAGCGTCGCTCCTAGAGTGCAAAGCACCCCAGCGCTTCTTGCGGTTCGCATTTTTCGCTCCTAATGGTCGGCTCCAACCAACAAATAGAAAGTGAGGTTCTCCTCTCCAATGGAGTATTCACTTTCTTCTCGCTCTTGCCCGAATGATAGTTCAGGCGTTTATAATTCTTTTGTATCTCCCTTACGCTAGGTTCTCGCCCTAGTCTGAATTCTTAAGCTCAACGCTTTGAGGATTTTAGTCTATCTTCTAATACGTCCCGCAGCGATTTCCGCTCATCAGCTGTTTCAACGTAGTGGACCATGTACACGCCAGTGTCTTTTTTCTCTTCATCACCGTCCGGAATGTTGTTGGTTGAAAACCAGACGTCAATCTCCTCTAAAAGCGCTTGCCCTTTGATTTTTATGTATGCATCAAACTTCTTTATTACTTCGTCAGAGCAGCCGTCATCTGCAAAAACCATGCGGTCGAAGTAACCACTGCCCTCCATTTCCTTATCGATATTCTTGGCGGCCGTTGAGAATACCCTGTACCCCACTTCACCCAATCGCGTTATAAACTCAGGCGAAAGCGCAGAGAATTTGTAATCTCGTCGTACTGCTTTGTATCGTCCCTCCACTTCGACAACTGCACCGGCAGTCATAAGCTCGTTGAGCATTTGCCTTGGCGCCATGTCGCCGCTGTACTCTCTAACTAAATTTACGAAAGTCTTTCCGTCCGACTCTACACCCTCGTAAGGCAGCTCCAGCGGTATGCCATAAGGACCGGTATACTTTGGATCTGAGTACCAACCTGTCAGAACCCTTTCTGGTCTAGAAGCCCGTTTCTCTGACGGATTAGCCTCAAGCGTCCGGTCGATTACGCTTTTTACTTCTTTTCGTGTGAGGCCTGTAAGGATTGCAATCCTGGACTTATTCAATATGCCAGAAGATTCGAAATGCCTTAACGCGGTCTCTACGTATACTTCTTTTGCTACCTCTGAAAATTCTGCGTGCGTTATACCCTGTGCCATTAGCAGCCGAATGAGCGGCTTCAACATCAGTGCAACAGCCCGCGCGAGGCTTTCTTTGACTGACTGACTCATTCAAAACCCACTGAGCGGCAATATGTAAAGTACATCGCTACCTTGCCTGTTGCAACAATAAATTAGGAAGAATTGTTGACGATGAAGGACTTCACGGCAACACACTTACAGGAAGTTGAATGCACTACCTAATAAGTTTTTGATAAATCTATAAGAAACTATTGTTTTGAAAGCTTTTTATAAAAAAAGAAAGCGCCTCTTATTACATCCGGAACCCGTATCTTCTCGTTATGTAAATAGGAAATCCGAGAAATCACTTTTTGCGGACCAAAAAGCGCAATACCTTTACAAACTGTCGAGAAGGTAAATGTATTTCGGGTCTAAGGAAACATACTGCTAGCCACGGTCCTTCGAAGGAACACGCAGGTGCTGGATAGCGCGCCGGTGTACTAGAAATCTACCAGTCGGACTCCGACGCCTTACCGCTTTCTTCGAAATAAAATGTCCCAACGGCCACGAGGTTTTGGTCGGCGTCAGCATCTTCGCTCTCGTGGAGAGTCTCGTATGCCATGAACAGATCATCAAACGTGAAGGCAATGTCGGTCAAACGGTCTTTGCTTATCCTGCGTATACGGGCGAGATCACTCTTTCGAACATGTCGAGTAAACGCGGTGATCTGTGGCCAGGTATCTTCTGTTCGGTTGGGGTCAATGTTGTGCGCTACCGTTGCGAGCATCGGGTAGGCACCATGTATCAGAGAAACCATCATTTTTTCGTCGATACCATGTGGTGCTACCGACCGTTTGACAAGCTTCAGAGAGCCATCCTTGTTCTCTTCAATGGCACCTATACGCTTCAGCTCTGTTCGCATCGCCCCGGCAGGGATATCGCCACCGAATCGCTTTACTAGATCTTGAAACGATGGACTTTCCCCAATAAACGGGAGCACCGCAGGAGAGCCGTCTCCATCAAGAAACTCCGACTCACTATGCCACCTATGCAGAACTTCACTCAGTGGTGTCGACTTGAGGGACAGAGTCTGGTGACCAGCTTCTAGCTTGTCACGAAGGCGACGAACTTCTTTTCTCGTGAGCCCAGTCATTACTGCAACTCTTGAGATATTTGTTGGTCGTCCTCTGATGCCGTATTCGCTGCTAGCAACGTCTACAAATGCGACTTTCGCTACCTCAGAAAATTCTCTGAAGCCAACACCGAATCTGAGAAGAATTCGCGCAATCGGCTTTAAAACAACCAGGAAGGCGCTGAGGATTTGCCGGTTGATCTCGTCTTGCATGGAGCGGCAATATAATTTCACTGGGAATAATTTTCCAACCAAAAAGCCGTAATGGGAAAAAACGCCCAAGCGTAACCATGTTTTCGATTTCGGCACTATTCGGCAATCTGGCTTTGATGACCAGAAACAGAATCTAAGCCGTTGGCCAGCTTCTGGTAGGACTTTCGAGATTGGTTCGGCTTGCCTGCAGCTAGCTACCGGAGACTATCTTCGCAAACTGTTCAGCATCCAGCGTCTCAACACCGAGCGACTCCGCCTTCGAAAGCTTTGAGCCGGCTTTCTCACCGTAAACGAGATAGTCGGTCTTTCCGGAGACACTGCCTGCTACTTTGCCGCCGAGTTGCATGATGAGAGCCTTCGCTTCATCGCGCGTCATGTCCGGCAACGTGCCGGTTACCACGACCGTTTTCCCGGAAAACGGACCGTCCGCCGGAGCTTGCTGCGGTTCCCTGTCCGGCCATGCAACACCACGCTCACGAAGCCCTCGAATAACCTCGAGGTTATGTGGCTCGTCCAGGAAGTGCCGAATGCGCCCTGCGACGATCGGCCCCACATCGGGTACGTTCTGAAGCTCTTCTTCCGGCGCTTCGACAATCGCTTCGAGCGTTCCAAAGTGATTCGCCAGTGACCTGGCCGTTGCTTCACCGACTTCACGAATTCCAAGGGCAAACAGGAAACGCTCGAGCGTGGTCTCCCTGCTCTTATCGATTGCGGCGATCACATTCGCCGCGGACTTTTCGCCCATACGCTCGAGGCCCGACAGCGCCTCAAGGTCCAAGGAGTAGATCTCGGCGGGCGTGTGCAGCATTTCCTGTGCGACCAGTTGCTCGATGAGTTTTGCGCCGAGTCCTTCAATGTCCATGGCTTTGCGCGAGACGAAGTGCTTCAGTGCCTCGGTTCTCTGTGCTTCGCAGAAAAGGCCACCGGTACAGCGTGCAACTGCCTCGCCGTCTTCACGGACGACCGCAGAGCCGCAGACCGGGCAGCGGTCAGGCAATTCTACTGGCTTGGCGCCGTCTGGCCGCTTGCTGGTAATGACGGAAGCCACCTCGGGAATGACATCCCCTGCCCGTCTGACGACAACGGTGTCACCAACACGGACGTCCTTTCTGTGTAACTCATCGATGTTGTGCAGCGTCGCGTTGCTTACGGTGACGCCGCCAACAAACACGGGCTCGAGCCGGGCGACGGGCGTCAGTGCGCCGGTACGCCCGACCTGGAACTCGACTGCCTTGACGACCGTCAGCTCTTCCTGGGCCGGGAACTTGTGCGCAATGGCCCAGCGAGGCGCGCGAGACACGAATCCGAGATCGCGCTGCAGCGCAAGACTGTCGACCTTGTACACGACG
>JAAUYD010105019.1_pt1 | contig 18021 bp, 14 predicted proteins | sample 7278101 | NCBI WGS metagenome assembly JAAUYD01 (sample SAMN14350128, study PRJNA611818) | marine sediment metagenome | isolation source: surface marine sediment (0.6m) | place: French Polynesia: Moorea | collected 2018-08 | reverse complement strand
GCTGGTGCGCTTCCACGGCCCGCCGGGAGCCATGGCGCGCAGCAGCGGCCTGCGCCGGGCCCTCATGCGCGTGCGCGAGGCCGGAAAGCCGGCCGTGGCCTTCAGCGAGCGCTACTCGAGCCTCGACCTGCTCGCGGCGAGCGGAGCCAGCCACGTGCTTCTGCCCGAGAGCGGGAGCGTCTTCCTGACGGGGCTGCGGCTGGACGGGCTCTACCTGCGCGATCTCCTGGATCGGCTCGGCGTGCGCGTCGACGTGGTCCGGGCCGGCGACTTCAAGGCGGCCGGCGAGATGCTGACGCGCAGCGGGCCCTCCCAGGAGAACCGCGAGCAGCTGGCGGCGATCGCCGACGATCTCTTCGCCGAGCTCGAGGGCGGTCTGGCCGAGGGGCGCGGCCTGCCCGGGGAGGAGGTCGCGCGCCTGGTCGACCGCGCGCTCTTTCCCGCCGCCGCGGCCGTCGACGCCGGGCTGATCGACGGCGTCCGCTACCCCGACGAGATCGAGAGCCTGCTGCTCGAGCTGGCCCCGGGCGTCGGGCGGCCGGACCACATCCCCGTCGTCGACGCACCCGCGTATCTGTCCCTGCGCGCCCGCGACGCCGGGATCCCGTGGTCGGGGGCCCAGCGGATCGCCGTGGTGATCGCCGAAGGCGGCATCCGCAGCGGCGGGGGCTTCCGCGGCATCGCGTCGGAGCCGTTCCGCGCGCTGCTCGAGGGCCTGCGCCGGGACGAGGGCCTGGCCGGTGTGCTGGTGCGCATCGACAGTCCGGGCGGGGACGCGGTCACGTCGGATCTGCTCTGGCGCGGGCTTCGCCGCATCGGTGAGGAGCGGCCGGTGGTCGCTTCGCTGGGCGACGTGGCGGCCTCGGGTGGCTACTTCATGGCCTCGGGCGCCGCGACCATCGTGGCCGAGGCCGGCACGCTCACGGGCTCCATCGGGGTGATCGGCGGCAAGCTCGATGCCTCCGGCCTGCTCGAGCGCCTGGGCGTCCACAGCGAGCCCACCGAGCGGGGCGCCCGCGCCGGGCTCCTCTCCCCCGAACGGGGCTTCTCGAACGAGGAGCGCAACGCGCTCCGCGACGAGATGGAGATCCTGCACGGGCTCTTCGTCGACCGGGTCGCCACGGGCCGAGGGCTCTCCGCCGAGGCGGTGCGTCCCCTGGCGGGCGGCCGCGTGTGGAGCGGAAGCCGGGCGGTGGAGCACGCCCTCGCCGATCGACTCGGGGGGCCCCTGCAAGCGCTCTCCATCCTGCGTGAGCGCCTCGGCCTCGGCGCCGAGGCGCCGCTCTCCCTGGAGCTGCACCCGGGCATGCCGCGCCTCGCCGGGCTGGCGCGCCTCCTGCGCCCGAGCCGGGGCGTCCTGGTCTAGGCCTCGCTTCCGTTGGGTCGAATTCGGCCCGCGGCCCGAGGTGAGATGAGCCGGGGCTCGTGGTGCCCGTGCATCCATTCGACGGAGGGCGACGAAAGGCTAGACCGGGAATCAACTCCAGCGGAGGTCCGGATGCCGGGACTGCTCTCTGATCCGATCATGCGCTTCGGCGTCGAGCTCGCCGAGACGGGACGCCTGCCCGACAAGGTCCTCGCGGCGGCGATCCGCTCCATCTGCCGGCGCAAGCTGGCCGAGATCGCCGAGGGGGGCAGTGCGGGCTCGACGGCCCGCAGCAACGCCTTCGTCCTGCAGATGAACGCGAGTCCGATCGCGCTCTCGACCGACGCCGCCAACGACCAGCACTACGAGGTGCCCCCGGCCTTCTTCCAGGCGGTGCTGGGGCCGCACCTCAAGTACAGCTGCTGCCTCTTCGACGGTCCCGACGACTCGCTGGGCGAGGCCGAGGCGCGCATGCTCGCGCTCACCGCCGAGCGGGCCGGCATCGCCGACGGGATGCGCATCCTCGACCTCGGCTGCGGCTGGGGCTCGCTGTCGCTGTACCTGGCATTCCACTTCCCGGGCGCACGCATCCTCGCCGTCTCCAACTCGAAGGACCAGCGCGAGTTCATCCTCGCCCGGGCGGCCGAGCGGGGGCTCTCGAACCTCGAGGTGCGCACCGCCGACATGAACACCTTCGACCCGGCCGAAGCCGGCGCGACCGAGCCCTTCGATCGCGTGGTCTCGATCGAGATGTTCGAGCACATGCGCAACTGGGGTCGGCTGTTCGAGCGGATCTCGGGCTGGCTCGCGCCGGACGGGCGCTTCTTCCAGCACGTGTTCTGCCACCGGAACGAGGTCTACCCCTTCGAGTCGCGGGGCGAGGCGGACTGGATGGCGCGCAACTTCTTCACTGGCGGGATCATGCCGAGCCTCGACCTGCCGAAGCGCTTCGATCGGCACCTCGAGGTGGAGCAGCAGTGGACCGTGGACGGCAACCACTACGCCCGCACCTCGGCCGCCTGGCTGCGCAACCTCGACGAGGCCGGGCCCCTGGCTCTCGAGACCCTGGGAGGCCCGGACGATCCGATGGCGGCCCGACGCCTCCATCGCTGGCGCATGTTCTTCGTGGCGGTACGGGAGTTCTTCGCGCTCGAGGGCGGGCGCGAGTGGTTCGTGGCCCACACGCTGATGCGGAAGCGCTCGTGAGGATCGGGATCGTCGGAAGCGGCATCTCGGGGCTCGTCTGCGCCCACGTGCTCCACCGCGAGCACGACGTCGAGGTGTTCGAGGCGGGCGACTGGATCGGCGGCCACACGCACACCGTGGACGTCCCGGATGGCGACCGCACGCTGGCCATCGACACCGGCTTCATCGTGTTCAACGAGCGCACCTACCCGGACTTCATCCGGCTGCTCTCCGAGCTCGGCGTGTCCTCGAAGCCGACGGAGATGGGCTTCGGCGTCCGCTGCGAGGAGACCGGGCTCGAGTACTCGAGCCGCGGCCTGGGCGGCGTGTTCGCCCAGCGGCGCAACCTGGGCCGCCCGGCCCACCTGGCCATGGTGCGGGACATCCTGCGCTTCCACCGCGAGGCACGGGAGCTGCTCCGAGCCCCGCTGGCTCCGGGTGAGCCCGGGCCCTCGCTCGGCGACTGGCTCTCCGGCCGGAGCTATGGAAGGACCTTCCAGGAGCTCTTCCTGCTGCCCATGGCCGGCGCGATCTGGTCGGCAGATCCCGAGCAGATGCGGGCATTTCCGGCCGTTTCGTTCGCGCGCTTCTTTCAGAATCACGGGCTCCTCCAGCACGGCACCCCGCCGCGCTGGCGGGTCGTCTCCGGGGGCTCACGGAGCTACGTCGAGGCCCTGGTCGCCCCCTTCCGCGAGCGGGTCCACGTGGCGAGCCCGGTGCGCCGCCTGCGGCGCCTCGCCGGCGGCGGGGTCGAGCTCTCGGTGGGCTCCGACACCGCGCGCTTGGCCCGCTTCGACGAGGTGATCGTGGCCACCCACAGCGACCAGGCCCTGGCCCTGCTCGAGGCACCGAGCGAGGCCGAGCGACGGGTGCTCGGGGCGATCCGCTACCAGCCGAACGAGGTGGCCCTCCACACCGACCGCCGCTTCCTGCCGCGGGAGCCCCGGGCGCGGGCCGCCTGGAACTTCCACCGCATCCCCGGCCGGATTCGCCGCCAAGGGCTCGCAGGGACAGGCGAAGAGGGCGCGCGCGTGGCGGTGACCTACTCGATGAACCGTCTCCAGGGGCTGCGCAGCGACCGCGAGTTCTGCGTGACGCTCAACCGGACGGACGAGATCGCCCCCGACCAGCGCATCGGCGTCTGGCGCAAGGACCACCCGCTCTACGACGCCGGTACGCTGCGGGCCCAGGCTCTGCGCCACGAGATCTGCGGCGTGGACCGCGTGCACTACTGCGGCGCCTACTGGGGCCACGGCTTCCACGAGGACGGCGTGAAGAGCGCCCTCGCGGTGACCCGGCGCTTCGCGGGGGCCGCCCTCGCCGCGCGGGCGGCCTGAGTCGTGCGGGACGGGGGGAACAGCGCGCTCTACTTCGGGAGCGTCTGGCATCGTCGCCATGTCGAGGGCCGCCACGCGTTCCGCTACCCGCTCGTGCTCTTCTCCCTGGCGCTCTCCGAGCGCCCGCAGTGGCCGCGCCTCGCCCCACTCTTCGCCGACGAGGGGAGGGCGCTCTTCTCCTTCCGCCGGGAGGATCATCTCCCGGGCACCGAGGGCCCCCTGGACGAAGCGGTGCGCGACCTCGTCGAGGCGCGCGACGGTCGACGCCCCACGGGCCCGGTGGATCTCCTCACCCTTCCGCGTGCCTTCGGGCTGAGCTTCAACCCGGTGAGCTTCTACTACTGCTGGGACCCCGAGCGTACGGCCCTCGAGGCCGTCGTGGCCGAGGTCACGAACACGCCCTGGGACGAGCGCCACTGCTACGTGCTGCCCGCCTCCGAAGGGCAGCGGCGCGGCCGGGTGCTGCGCTTCATCGAGCCCAAGCGCTTCCACGTCTCGCCCTTCCAGCCGATGGAGCTCGACTACGCCTTCGCGTTCGGCCTGCCTGGGCCGCGCCTGGGCGCGGCCATCGCCTGCCATCCGTCCGAAGGCGGCCCCCGCGTCTTCGACGCCTCGATCCACCTCGAGCGCCTGCCGCTCACGCGCCGCTCGATGCTGCGCGCGGCTTCGCGAGGCGCATTCCAGAGCGCGCGGAACCTGGCCGGCATCTACTTCGAAGCCCTGCGCACGAAGCTGCGCGGGGCCCCCTACTACCCCCATCCCGAACGATCCCAAGCGCCCCTGGAGTCCCTGCGATGAGCGAGTCGATCCAACCTGGTCCCGACGTTCCCGGCTTCGACCCTCTGGGCCTCGCGGTCGAGACCGAAGCCGTCTTCGCGGGGCGTCGCGGCCCGCTGCAGGGCCTCGCCCGCAAGCTCGTGCTGCGTCGTCTCGAGCAGATGTCCGCCGATCGCCTGTGCATCCACGAGGGGGGAGACCGCCTCCTGGTGGGCGGCGGCTCGGGGTCCGCCGCGGAGATCTTCGTCCGGGATCCGGAGCTCTGGACGAGCCTCCTGCTGGGCGGCTCGATCGGCGCCGCCGAGAGCTACATGCGCGGCTCGTGGACGACCCCGGACCTCGCCGGACTGATCCGCCTGCTGCAGCGCAACCGGGCCACCTTCGAGCAGCTCGAGAGCGGCCTCGCTCGGCTGGGCGCCGCGCCTCGCCGGGTGCTGCACCGGCTCCGCCGCAACCACCGCGGCGGCAGCCGCCGGAACATCCACGCCCACTACGATCTGGGCAACGACTTCTTCGAGCGCTTCCTCGACTCGACGCTCACCTACTCCTCGGGCGTGTTCGAGTCGGCCGATGCGAGCATGGAGGAGGCCTCGCACGCCAAGTGCGAGCGGCTGTGTCGGAAGCTCGACATCGGCCCCGACGATCACGTCCTCGAGATCGGGACGGGCTGGGGCGGCTTCGCCATCCACGCCGCCAGCACGACCGGCTGTCGCGTGACCACCACGACCCTCTCGAGCGCCCAGCTCGAGGTGGCGCGCAGGCGCGTCGAGGCCGCCGGCCTCACCGATCGCATCACGCTGCTCCAGAAGGACTACCGCGACCTCGAGGGCCACTTCGACAAGCTCGTCTCGATCGAGATGATCGAGGCCGTGGGCCACGAGTACATGGAGACCTTCTTTCGCGTATGCGCCGACCGCCTGGTGCCCGAGGGGCGCATGGCGCTCCAGGCCATCGTGATCGCCGACCAGGCCTTCGAGCGCTCGAAGCGCTCGGTGGATTTCATCCGTCACTACGTGTTCCCGGGAGGGTCGCTGCCGTCGATCACGTCGATGACGAAGGCGGCGACCGCGGCCAGCGATCTGCGTCTGCACGGTCTCGAGGACCTCTCGCCGCACTACGGAGAGACGCTGCGCCGCTGGCGCCGAAGCTTCCACGAGGCGCTTCCGTCGATCCGCGAGCTCGGCTACGGCGACCCGTTCCTGCGCATGTGGGACCTGTACCTCGCCTCGTGCGAGGCGGGCTTCGAGGAGCACGCCACGGGGCTGGTGCAGCTCGTGATGGCCCGCCCGGGCTACCGCCAGGAGTCCCTGCAGGCCCCCGCGTAGACCGCCGGGGGGCGAGCGCCTCGTCGGCTAATCTCCGCGGCCTTGAGTCGCTCGCTGAAATACGACATCCCGGGGGAGGACCGCCGGGTGACCCTGGAGGAGATCCGGGAGAAGGGGCTTCCCGCGCTCTTCGGCCCGGAGCTCTCGGGGGCCCACCCCCTCGTGGTGGAGCTCGGCTTCGGGCGCGGCGAGTTCCTGCGGCACCTGGCGGCCGAGGCTCCGGGGACGGCGCACCTCGGCGTCGAGCTCTCGTTCAAGCGCGTGCTCAAGATGTCGCGCCGGATCGCCCGCGAGGGCGACCCGAACATCCGCCTCATCGAGGCCCGCGCCGAGGAGGTGGTGCCGGAGCTGCCCGACGCCGGCGTCGCGGCCTTCTGGATCAACTTCTCGGACCCGTGGCCCAAGAAGCGCCACCACCGCCGCCGGCTGGTCCAGCCCGCGCTCGTCGAGACGCTCTCCCGCAAGCTCGAGCCGGGCGGGCACCTCGACATCGCGACCGATCACGTCGACTACGCCGAGCACATCGACGCGGTGCTGAAGGCGGCCCCGGGCCTGCGCAACCGGCTCCACCCCGTTCCCTTCGCGCGCGAGATGCCGGGCCGCCGCCACACCGCCTACGAGGACGAGTGGCGCGCCGAGGGCCGGCCCCTGCACTTCTTCTGCTACGCGCGCCGGCGCAGCTCGGCGCGATGAGCGGGATGCAGCTGAAGGACCTGTCGCCGGACGCCCTGCGCGCGCACTTCGCGGCCGAGGGCCTCCCCGCCTATCGCGCCGATCAGCTCGCGACCTGGCTCTACGCGAAGGGCGTCGAAGAGGCGTCGGGGATGACCAACCTCCCGAAGGAGCTGCGCGCCCGCCTCGGTGACGAGTGGCAGACGCGGGCGCTCTCGACGGACCAGGTCGCGCACTCCGAAGACGGGACGGTGAAGGCGACGCTCCGCACCGGGGACGGAGCGGTGATCGAGGCCGTGCTGATCCCGGAGGAGTCCCGGACCACGCTGTGCGTCTCGACCCAGGTCGGGTGCCCGCTGGCGTGCTCGTTCTGCGCGACCGGCACTCTCGGCCTCGGGCGCAACCTGACCACGGCCGAGATCGTCGACCAGGTGTGCCGCATGCGCGAGCTCCTGCCGGGCGAGCGGCGCATCACGAACGTCGTCTTCATGGGCATGGGCGAGCCGCTCCTGAACCTCGGAAACGTCGTCGAGGCGATCCGGACCCTGCTCCACCCGCGCGGCTTCGCGATGGCGCCGCGTCGGGTCACGGTCTCGACCGCCGGGGTGGTGCCGCGCATCCCCGACCTGATCTCCGAGGTGCCCGTCAACCTGGCGGTCTCGCTGCACAGCGCCCGCGACGAGGTGCGCGACGTCCTCGTCCCGATCAACAAGCGCTTCCCCCTCGACGTGTTGCTCGGGACGCTGCGCGAGCTCCCCCACCTCGATCGCCGCCACCCCGTCTTCTTCGAGTACACGCTGATGGCCGGCGTGAACGACTCCGTGGAGGACGCCCGGGTGCTGGTCGAGCGGCTGGCCGGCATCCCCTCCAAGGTGAACCTGATTCCGATGAACCCCCACGCGGATGCTCCCTACCGACCGCCCGGCCCCGAGGTGGTCGACCGCTTCATGGGCGAGCTCGTGCGATCGGGGATGCGTCCGACCCTGCGCCGGAGCCGCGGCTCGGACATCGACGCCGCCTGCGGCCAGCTCGCCCTGCGCGAGCCGCCCCCGCGCGAGCCGGCCCTGCGCGAGCTCGACCCCCCACAGGCTCGCCCCCCACAGACTCGCCGGCAGGGCGCGGCTTCCGGGCCGAGCCGCGGCTAGCCCGCGCTAAGCCCGCCAGGCCGTCCGGCCGAAGCGTCCTGAACGGCGGTCCGCGGGCGCGGGCCGCCCGGCACCCAGCGGTTCGGACGAGGTCGATGCTCTACGCGGTCGGGGACATCCACGGCGAGCTCCAGAAGCTCGAGGCGCTGCTCGACTCGCTCCCCCTGGAGGACAACGACCGCCTGGTCTTCCTCGGCGACTACGTGGACCGGGGCCCCGAGCCCAAGGGGGTCGTGGACCGGCTGGTCGAGCTCTCGCGGCACTGGCCCTGTGTGTTCCTGATGGGGAACCACGAGTCCATGTTCCTGGACTTCCTGGGCTGGAAGGACCCCGCCTACTTCGGGGGCGACGCGTTCCTCGGCAACGGCGGCGACCGCACCCTGGCGAGCTACGGCTACTTCGACTCGCCGGCCCCGGATCCGCGCACCTTCGAGCTGCCCAAGGACCACCACCGCTTCTACGAAGGCCTGAAGCTCTACTACGTAGATGGCGACTATGCCTTCGTCCACGCAGGGCTTTCTCGGAAGGCCCTGTCCCAGGGCGACCTCGGATTCGCGCTCCGCCGCTCGAAGCCCGAGGACCTGCTCTGGAACCGCTCCACCGGCGATCTGCCCCACAACCTGGGCGCCACCATCGTCTACGGGCACACCCCGAGTCAGGACCTGGGAGTGCGCTGGAACGAGCCCTTCAGCATCGGGGTCGACACCGGCGCCGTGTACGGCGGGCCGCTCACCGCGATCCGCCTCCCCGACGAGTCGCTCTTCCAGAGCTTCTAGGTCGGCTCTGCACGGGCTTCTCTACACGTCGCGTTCGAGCCCGCTGGGGGTCCTACCGTCGCGTGTCGTTCACACCTGCAGAGCGCGCTAGGGCCGGGCCGTGCCCGGCAGGTAGAGGCGCTGGCCCACCTGGATGCGGTTGCGGTTCCGCAGGCCGTTGTGCTCCGCGAGCGCGGCGGCGGTGGTGTTGAAGCGGGCGGCGATGGATTGGAGGTTGTCGCCGCGCTTCACCACGTAGACGCCGGCACTCGCCGCTCCGGCGCGCGCCGTGCGGGAGCCTCCGGGCAGCTGCAGCACCTGTCCCACGGCGATCCGGTTGGCCCGCCGGATGCCGTTGGCGTCCGCCAGGTCCTGGACCGAGAGGCCGAAGCGGCGGGCGATCCCCGACAGGGTGTCGCCGCGCCGCACGCGGTAGAGGCCGTCGGCCGGGATCGGAGCCGGAACGCTGCGCTCGGCGACCGAGGCGGGCGGCCCCGCGATGTCGCGCACGGGGAGCTTCAGCTTCTGCCCGGCGCGGATGCGATGGCGGCTGCGCAGCCCGTTCAGGGCGACCAGCTCCGACTGGCTCACGTTGAAGCGGCTCGCGATGCCCGAGAGGCTGTCGCCGCGGCGTACCGTATAGGTGCGGTCGGGACGCTGCTCGCGGAAGCGGTCTCCGCTCGGGATGCTCGCGAGCAGGGTGCGCGCCGGCGGGGCATCCAGGCGCCGGGGCACGCGCAGCCCGTAGCCCTTGGGCACGTGCTTCGAGCCCTCCCAGACCGGCGAGAGCAGGGCCGGGTTCGCCTTGCGCAGGGTGGCCAGCGGGAGGTTCAGGGCGTCGGCGACCTTGGGTGCGCGGTAGTAGTGCTCGAGCGCCACGATCTCCGGGCTTTGCGGGGCGTCCTTCTGGATCGGCCCGAAGTAGCGCTCGGGGTCGGCGTCGATCTCCTGGGCCGCGAGGAAGCTCACGTAGAAGTTGCGCGAGGCGAAGCCGAAGGTGCGGCTCTTGTAGCGCCGGATGATCTCGTCCATGTCCCGCGTCCCGAGCTTGCGGACGGCCCGGGCCATGCCGGCGGCCCCGTGGTTGTAGGCGGTGATGGCGAGCGACCAGCGATCCAGCCGCTCGTGGTTCGCCTTCAGCAGGCGGCTGGCCGCCACGCTCGAGAGGAAGGGGTCGCGACGCTCGTCGACCACGTGGTCGACGCGCATGTAGAGGCGGCCGGTCGAGCGGGTGAACTGCCAGAGCCCGGAGGCCCCCACGTGGGAGCGCGCCTCGGGATTGAAGGAGGACTCGACGTGGGGCAGGGCGACCAGCTCCACGGGGACGCGGTGCTCCCGCAGGGTCTGGCGGATGTACTCCTCCCAGCGTCCCATCCGCACCAGGCCCGCCTTGAACTTGTTGGCCTGGCCGCGCTGGAAGCGGATGCGCTTGCGCGCGTCGCGCAGGGTGGCGTTGGAGACGCCCGTCGGAAACAGGGCGAGCACGCGCCGCTCCTCGTTCGAGAGGCCGCTGCGCTTGCCCGTCGAGAGCTTCTTCAGGATCGCCTTGTAGTGGGCGCGTCGCTTGTCGAGGATGCGATCGTAGGCGCGGCGGGAGAGGCCCTCGGGCGCACGCGTCGTCTCGTAGACGATGGTGAGGTCCTTCGAGTCGTGGAGCAGGCCGGCGTTGGTGCCGACCTCGGAGTACACGCGCTTCCAGAAGGCGACCCGGTGGTCGAGGCCCGCCGGACGGTCGAAGGCCGCGGGCCGGGCGGCCGGTGGGGTCGAAGCCTGGGCCGCACCCTGGGCGGAGGCAGCGGTCGTGAGCCCCGCGGCGATTGCGAGGGCCAGGCCCCACGCCACGGCCGTCCTCCGGCCGAGATTGGAGGTGCCCCACGTGAGCCCGGGGAGGGCTCGAGTCATCGATTCCCGCAGTTGCATCGGACCCGCGCTTGAGTCGAGAGGTGGATCCACACAGCGATCGGCAGAACCCGCTCCAAGCTAGACCCCAAGCTGCACGGCCAGGTGAAGGTGAACAGCCAGGGGCCTTCGAGACGACGCGAGACGATCCGAGCTCACTGCAAACTCGCGGGTGTTGGGGGATTGCACCCGCCCGGAAGAGACTAGCGACCCGATCGCCGTCCGGGAGGAGAAGCGCGGGGAGGCGGCTACTTCTTTCGGCCCTTCCGGCGCGCGTTCTTGGCCGACTTCCGCTTCTTCTTGGCCTGGCTCCGAGCCCGGGCGGCGTTGGCCCGCCGCGCCTTGCGATCGCCCCCGCCGCCGAGCATCTCGCTCGGGTCGAAGCCCGCGGGCATGCCGGCGCCGGCGAGGCGGTTCATGCCCGGGATGCGGGACATCAGGCCGCCCCCGCCTCCGCCGCCGAGCGAGGCCATCATCTCGCGCATCTGCCGGAATCGGCCCACGAGGTCGGTCACGTCCTTCGCGTTCCGCCCGCTCCCCTTCGCGATGCGCGTCGCGCGGCTCTTGTCGATCACCTCGGGCTGCTTGCGCTCGCCCGGCGTCATCGACTGGATCATCGCCTCGACCTTCTTGATCTCGCCCTCGTCGACCTGATCGGCCACCGAGTCCATGCCCGGGAGCTTGCCCAGGATGTCCTTGAGCGGGCCCATCTTCTGGATCGTGCGCAGCTGGGTGAGCAGGTCGTCCATGCCGAACTGCCCCTGCAGCAGGCGCTCGGCGTCCTCCTCCGCCTTCTTCTCGTCGACGACCTGCTCGAAGTCGCGCACCAGCCCGACCACGTCGCCCATCCCGAGGATGCGCGAGGCCAGGCCTTCCGGGCGGAAGGGCTCGAGACGGTCGACGGTCTCGCCGGTGCCCAGGAACTTGATCGGGACGCCGGTCACGGCCTTCACCGCCAGGGCCGCGCCGCCGCGGGAGTCGCCGTCGAGCTTGGTCATCACCAGCCCGTCGAGCGAAAGCCGCTCGGCGAAGGCGCCCGCCACGTTCACGGCGTCGCGGCCCATCAGGGCGTCGCACACGAGCAGGGTGTTCGCCGGCTCGGTGCGCGCGGCGATCTCGGCGAGCTCCTCCATCAGGGTCTCGTCCACGGCCAGGCGGCCGGCGGTGTCGTAGACGACCGCGTCGAAGCCCTCGTTCTGCACGCGCTCGCGTGCCGCGGCGCAGATCGCCGGGGGCTCGTCGCCGGGGCCGCCCACGTGGACGGGGACGTCGATGCTCTCGCCGAGCTGCTGCAGCTGCAGCACCGCCGCCGGCCGCTGGGTGTCGGCCGCGACCAGCAGCACCTTCCGGCTCTCGCGCTTCAGGTGGTTGGCGAGCTTGGCGGCGACCGTCGTCTTTCCGACGCCCTGGAGGCCGACCAGCATGACCGAGGTGGCGCCCTGCTTGCGCGAGAGCGACGGGTCGACGGGCCCCATGAGCTCGACGAGCTCTTCCTCGCACACCTTCACGAACGCCTGGCCCGGGGTGATGCGGACGGTCTGTCCCTGGGCGTTCTTGACCCGGGTCTCGACCTTGCCGCCGAGGGCCCGGCCCTTGACCCGGGCGATGAAGTCCTTGACCACGCCGAAGTCGACGTCGGCCTCGAGCAGCGAGGCGCGCACGTCCTTCAGGGCGTCGGCGACGTTGTCCTCGGTCAGCTCGCGGACGCCCTGGAGGCGCTCACGGGCGTTCTTGAAGCCGCTACTCAGGGTCTCGAGCATGGGGGGCAACCTACCGAAAGGGCGCGCGGCCGGCCCGGCCCGGGACCCCGGGACGCTCCTGTGGTATCTCCGGCCCCGAGGGGTCGAGGCCCGCGCGGAGGACCGATGGCGACCGAAGTCGAATCACAGATCTCGGGCAACGTCTGGAAGATCGAGAAGCAGGCCGGCGACGCCGTCGAGGAAGAGGACGAGATCCTGATCCTCGAGTCCATGAAGATGGAGATCCCCGTCGAGGCCCCCTGCGCCGGTCGGCTCGCCGAGATCCGCGTGGCCGAGGGCGACCACGTGGAAGAGGGCACGGTTCTCGCCGTGATCGAGTGATGGCGGTGGCGGTGGAGACGACCCGGGTCCGGCCGATCGTGGCCGAGGACGGAGCGATGGTGCTGCGCCATCTCGAACGGGAGCCGCGTCTCAACCTGCCGCTGATCGACATGGCTCTGCGCCTGGCGGAGCCGCCCACCGGCATCGACCTGCGCACTGCGCTGGTCGGCGCCTTCCAGGGCGACGAGCTGCTCGCCGTGGCGTCGACCCAGCCCAGCGTCGTGCTGGATGCGACGGCGAGCCCCGGCGCGCTCGAAGCCCTGTTCCCCCACCTCTCCGGGGTCGGCACCGGGCTGGTCAAGAGCACCGAGGAGGTGGTGGATCCGCTCTGGACCTGGCTCGAGAAGCGCGGTCGTCGCGCGCTGCTCGATCGCATCGAGATCGGCTTCGCCCTCGACGCGCAGACTCCGGAGATCGGCCTCGAGCCCGAGCCCGACTCGGGGCTGCGCGTGCGGTCGGCCGCTGCCTCCGACCTCGACGACCTGGTCCAGGCGGCCCGGGCGAGCCTGCGGGAGGAGAACCGGCCCGATGCCTTCCGCGGGGATCCGGTGGGATTCCGTCGCTGGGTACGGGGTCGCCTGCCGCGTGCCACCGTGGTGGAGGAGGGCGGCCGCGTGGTCTTCGTCGGCTACGCCGACGTGCAGTGCGCACGGGGCTGGCTGCTCCAGGGCGTCTACACCTGGCCGGCGCGACGCCGAAAGGGGCTGGCCCGGGTCGGCGTGGCCGAGATCTGCCGGCGCGCCTTCGCCTCGGGCGCCGACCACGTGCAGCTCGCGGTGGTCGAGGGCAACCTCGCGGCCGAACGCCTCTACCGCGGCCTGGGCTTCGAGTCGTTCGCCCGGCTCCGGACGCTGCTCTTCTCGTAGGGCGGCTCGCGTCCCAAGGCCCGCTCCGAAGGCTGGCTTGATTCGCGAGTCAACGCGCTGCTAGCCTCGGCCGCCCGGCCTCGAAAGGCCGGCCCCGCACCGACCCCCGCGCAAGCCCCGGTCGCGTGCCCAACGGAATCCCCCACGCGAAGGAGCATCCCATGGGTCTCTTGGATGGAAAGGTCGCCCTCGTCACCGGCTCGGGCGGCGGAATCGGTCGCGAGCACGCGCTGGCCCTGGCCAAGGAGGGCGCCAAGCTCGTCATCAACGACCTCGGTGGAGCCCGGGACGGCTCCGGCGACGGCGGCACCGCCATGGCCGACCAGGTCTGCGACGAGATCAAGGCCATGGGCGGCGAGGCCGTCCCGAACTACGACACCGTCGCCACCCTCGAGGGGGGCGAGGGCATCGTGAAGACCGCCCTCGACGCATTCGGGCAGCTCGACATCTGCGTGAACAACGCCGGCATCCTGCGGGACAAGACGGTCTCCAAGCTCACCGAGGACCTCTGGGATCCCGTCATCGCGGTCCACCTGAAGGGCACCTACTGCGTCTCGCGTCCGGCCTTCAACCACATGAAGGAGCGCGGCCAGGGCGGCGTGATCATCAACACCAGCTCGACGTCGGGCCTGAACGGCAACTTCGGTCAGGCGAACTACGGAGCCGCCAAGGCCGGCATCGCCGGCTTCACCCGCTGCATGGCCCTCGAGGGCCAGAAGTACGGGATCCGCTGCCACATCCTGGCGCCGGTGGCGCTCACCCGGCTCACCGACGACCTGCCCGGCTTCCAGGCCGACGAGCTGAAGGAGCGCATGAAGCCCGGCCTGGTGTCGCCGCTGATCGTGTACCTCTCGAGCGAGCTCTCGAAGGAGCTCACCAACAAGACCTTCTTCGTCGGCGGCGGGCGCATCGCCGAGATGAAGGTGGTGACGGCCAAGGGCGTGACCAAGAAGGAGGACGGCGGGCTCTGGACGCCCGCCGAGATCGCCGACCAGATCGGCGACATCATGCTCCCCGAGTAGGCCGCCGGGCCCCGGAATCGATCGAGCGATCGATCGAGGGGCGATCGACTGGCAAGGGCCCTCGCTCCGTCGGGAGCGGGGGCCCTTCTGCGTCCAGAGGGGCCGAGGAAGCGGGGCCCTTCGCCCGCCAACGGCTACGATTGCCCCCCATGGCCGGCGATCCCACGCAGACGCCGGAGGCCGGGGCTCCCCCGGAGACCCCCTCCGCAGAGATTCCCCCCTTCCGGCTTCCCGCCGCCGAGGTCGCCGATCCGCGCTCGGCCATGGCCACGGAGTTCAACCGCATCGTGGCGCGCTTCGCGCGCCGCTACTTCCGCTGGTTCGATCTCGACCCGGAGACGGTGGCCAAGCTCCGCGCCCTCGAGGAGCAGGGCTCGGTCGTGTACGTCATGCGCTACGCGAGCCGGCTCGACTACTTCCTCTTCAACTGGCTGTTCATCCGCGAAGGCCTGCGGCTGTGTGCCTTCGCGAACGGCCTGTCCTTCTACTACTACCGCCCGATCAAGGTGGGCATCCGGGGCTGGTGGCAGCGCCGACGCATGGGGCGCGAGGCGCGCCTCGCCGCCGACCGGGAGCGCGCGGCCCAGAAGACCCGCGAAGTGGTGGACAGCGGCGAGTCCATGTTCCTGTTCCTGCGCACCGCGCGCCTGCGCGGCTGGTGGATGGGACGCCAGGCGGCGCTCGAGCAGAGCCGGCAGGAGCGCGACCTCCTCGCCGAGGTCGTCCGCAGCGCCTGGGACGGCGAGCGACAGGTGGCCGTCGTGCCCCTGGCGCTGTTCTGGCGCAAGGGTCCGCGCGCCGAGCGGCGCTTCCTCAACCTCGGCTATGGCGCCCAGAACCGTCCCTCGGACGTGACCAAGGTCGCCTCCTTCCTGGCGAGCTATCGCGGCCTCGCCGTTCGCGCCGGCGACCCGATCGACCTCACCCGATTCATCGCCGGCCGGCGCGAGGAAGGCGAGGCGACGATCGTGCGCAAGGTGCGCCGTTCGCTGCTGCTCTTCCTCTACCGCGAGGAACGGGCCGTCGAGGGGCCGGTCCTGCGGCCCCTGCACCGGGTCCAGGAGAGCGTGCTCGAGCACCCGAGCGTGCGTGCCGCGATCCAACGCCGCGCCCACGACAAGAAGGGCAGCATCGAGGCCGCGCGCGCCGAGGCCGAGCGCATGTTCCGCGAGATCGCGGCCAACATGAACTCGACCCTGCTGGCGTTCCTGCGCGGGATCGTGACCGCCCTCTTCGGGCGTCTCTTCGCGGGCATCGAGACCCGCGGGCTCGGGAAGGTCGCCGAGTACGCCAAGCGCCACCCCGTGGTGCTGCTCCCGAGCCACCGCTCCTACTTCGACTTCCTGATCCTCTCCTGGCTCTTCTACCAGAACCACCTGGTGCCGCCCCACATCGCGGCACGCGAGAACATGGGCTTCGGACCCTTCGGGTTCATCTTCCGCCGGGCCGGCGCCTACTTCCTGCGCAAGAGCTTCGACGACCCGCTCTACAAGGAGGTGTTCCGCCGCTACGTGGGATACCTGGTCGCCGAGGGGTTCACCCAGGAGTTCTTCATCGAGGGCGGCCGCTCGCGCACGGGCAAGATGCTGCCGCCGCGGCTCGGCATGGTCTCCTGGGTCGTGGACGCCTTCGTGGCCAGCGGCCGCCGCGACCTCTTCTTCGTGCCCGTCGCCATCACCTACGAGCGCCTGGTGGAAGAGGGCTCGATGGTCGAGGAGCTCGAGGGCGGGGCCAAGAAGGACGAGAGCATGCTCGGGCTGGTGCGCTCGCGGAGCGTGCTGACCCGGCGCTTCGGCAGCGTGTTCCTGAATTTCGGCGAGCCGATCTCCCTGGCCGACGCGCTCGAGGGCAATCGCGACGCCTTCCGCACCGACACCGAGGCCACCGAGCCCGTCCGCCGGGAGTTCACCGAGCGCCTCGGCAACTCGGTGGTGGAGCGCATCAACTGGGCGATGGCGGCCAGCGCCACCAGCGTCGCGGCGGCGGCGCTGCTGGGCGAGGACCGCCGCGGCATGTTCCGCAGCGAGCTCGTCGAGCGCATGGGCGAGGTCACCGAGCTCCTGAAGCTCCAGGACGTCCACCTCACCCCGGCGCTCGAGGCCGACGAGGGCGAGTTCACCGAGTCGATCCCCTTCCTGCTGCGCTCGGGCCTGATCCAGACGCGTGAGGACGCCCGGGGCGAGATCGTGTTCTTCGAGGAGTCGCGGCGCCGCGCCCTCGAGGTCTACCGCAACGGCATCTTCCACTTCCTGGCCGCACCGAGCATCATCGCCCGCCGCCTGGCTCGCGGCACGAGCGAGCGTGAGCTGCGCGAGGACCTGGCCTTCTGGCTCGACCTCCTCTACGCCGAGTTCTTCGTGCCCCGCGCCATGGTCATGGCCGTGCATCTCGACGCCTTCATCGACTACTTCGAGCGCATCGGCGCGCTCGAACGCGCCGACGGCGACCTGCGCGCCACGGAGAAGGGCCAGCGCTACTTCCGCTTCCTGGCCGCGCAGACGCGCAGCCTGCTCGAGGCCTACTACGCCGCGACCCAGGCCCTGCAGGAGCTGCCCGAGCCCACCTCGGCAAGGGCGCTCGAGAAGGCCGCCGAGGCCCAGTTCGAGAGCGCCAACCTGATCGGCGAGATCCAGCGCCGCGAGGGCTGGAACACCACCACCTTCAGGAACGCCCTCGACCTGCTGCTTCGCCGCGGGATCCTCACCATCGAGGACGAGACGGCGCGAGAGAAGCTCTACACCCGCGGCGAGGCCTTCGGCGAGCTTTCGGGCCTGCGCGAGCGCCTCGGGGCCGCGCTCGCCGAGTAGCGCGGCCGGCCGGCCCCGGGCGGCCCTGCTAGAGTCCGCGCCCCATGGGCGCAAAGGACACGCCGGACTTCGACAAGCGGGGCGGGCTCATCACCGCCATCGCCCAGGATCACGAGACCCGTGAGATCCTGATGGTGGCGTACATGAACGCCGAGTCCTTCCAGAAGACCCTCGAGCTCGGCGAGGTGGTCTACTGGAGCACTTCGCGCAACGAGCTCTGGCACAAGGGCGAGTCGAGCGGCAACACCCAGGTGCTGAAGGAGCTCCGCGTCGACTGCGACGGGGACGCCGTGCTGCTGATCGTCGAGCAGAAGGGCCGCGCGGCCTGCCATACGGGTCAGCGCAGCTGCTTCTTCCGCGTTCGCGACGGCGAGGGCTGGCGCGAGGATGGGGAGCAGGTCTTCGACCCCGCCGAGGTGTACGGCAAGTGAGCGCGCGCAAGCGGAAGATCCTGAAGCTGGGCCTGCCGAAGGGGAGCCTCCAGGACACGACGGTCAGCCTCTTCGAGAAGGCCGGCTACAACATCCGCATCGCCTCGCGCTCCTACTATCCGGAGATCGACGATCCGGAGATCGAGTGCATCCTGATCCGCGCCCAGGAGATGGCCCGCTACGTCGAGCAGGGGGCCCTGGATGCGGGAATCACCGGCGTCGACTGGGTGAAGGAGAATGGCGCCAAGGTCAAGGAGCTCGCCGACCTGGAAGCGCCCTGGCCGAACTACCGGACCGTTCGCTGGCTCCTCGCCTGCAAGGAGGAGTCGAAGTTCCGGCGGGTCGAGGACCTC
>JAAUYD010027457.1_pt1 | contig 18034 bp, 17 predicted proteins | sample 7278101 | NCBI WGS metagenome assembly JAAUYD01 (sample SAMN14350128, study PRJNA611818) | marine sediment metagenome | isolation source: surface marine sediment (0.6m) | place: French Polynesia: Moorea | collected 2018-08 | reverse complement strand
GCTAAATAGCAGTTCCCATACTTGTGAGGTACAAACTCTTCTAGTTTTAGAAGTTCGGGAGTTTAGGAGTTCGGACGTTCAGAAGTTGAATATTAAGTGTACCTCATGAGTCCAAGAAATGCTATAAGTGGCTTGTATCCCTTTTTTTATCATTATTAAAGTTAAACTGACATCTTGCACCAAAACAAATAAACTTAATAAGCATAAAAAAGCAATCAATTTTTAATAAGTTAACATCAAAATGAAACACTATTGCCTATTCCCCATTCCCTGTTCCCTTTCACCACTAGCCAATTTTATCGAAGGTGCAAGATATGAGTTAAAGACAAAATTTGCTAAAATAATCAAGCAACGGATTGATAAACCATAAAATAAATAATGCAAACCAAACGAGTTAGAGACATCTTAAGACAAGGCCAACCCGATGAAACTGTTACAGTTAAGGGATGGGTACGGACAAAACGGGAATTAAAAGAATTTGCGTTTATGGAAGTCAATGACGGTTCCTCCCTCGACAGTTTACAGGTGGTTCTGGATGAAAGCGTTCCTAACTATCAAGATGTTCTCAAACTCCTCAATACGGGGTCTTCTGTGGAAGTTTCAGGAACCCTTGTCCCCTCCCCTGGAAAGGGTCAAAAAATCGAGTTAAAAGCTGCTACAGTGCAGGTATATGGCACATCTGACCCCGAAACCTATCCCCTCCAGAAAAAACGCCATTCCTTTGAATTTTTACGCACCATTGGACATTTGCGATCGCGGACGAATACGTTAGGCGCCGTAATGCGTGTTAGAAATGCTTGTGCAACCGCTATTCATAACTTCTTTCAAGAACGAGATTTTATCTGGGTTCATACCCCTATTATTACCGCTAGTGACTGCGAAGGGGCAGGGGAATTATTTACCGTAACTAATTTTGATTTAGGTAATATTCCTAAAGATAAACAACAGAAAATAGACTACACTCAAGACTTTTTTGGTAAGCAAGCTTATTTAACAGTAAGTGGACAATTAGAAGCTGAAGTTATGGCCATGGCCTTTCAAAATGTTTATACATTTGGGCCTACTTTTCGGGCAGAGAATTCTAATACTTCTCGTCATTTAGCTGAGTTTTGGATGGTAGAACCAGAAATGGCATTTTGTGATATTGAAGGGGATCAAGATTTAGCAGAAGAATTTTTAAAATACATCTTTAAGTATGTGTTAGAAACTTGTCCCGAAGATATGGAATTTTTCAACAAACGTATTGATAAGTCTGTGTTAGAAACAGCAGATAACATTATTAATAATGACTTTGAAAGAATTACTTACACAAAAGCCATAGAGTTACTAGAAAAATCTAATAAAAAGTTTGAATATGCTGTAGAATGGGGCATTGATTTACAATCAGAACATGAGCGATATTTAGCTGAAGACTTGTTTAAAAAGCCTTTAATTGTCACTGATTATCCTGCTGCCATTAAAGCCTTTTATATGCGTTTAAATGATGATCATAAAACCGTTGCTGCAATGGATGTATTAGCCCCGAAAATTGGGGAAATTATCGGTGGTTCTCAACGGGAAGAAAGACTGGATATATTAGAAAACCGTATTAATGAAATGGGTATTATTTCTGATGATTTATGGTGGTATTTAGACTTGAGAAGATATGGAACTGTTCCCCATGCAGGATTTGGTTTAGGGTTTGAAAGAGTGGTACAATTTATGACAGGAATGGGTAATATCCGAGATGTGATTCCTTTCCCTCGTACTCCTTTAAGTGCAGAATTTTAAATCATCTTCGTAGGGTGGGCAGTTGCTAGATTTAATCCTAAAATAAACCATTATAAGTATAAACTGCCCACCTCATTATAGAGATAAAAGTAAAACGGTTTATAGTCAGGTGGGCAAATGATAGGATTATCCGAATTTATCTTATCTCTCAATTCTTTGCCCACCCTACCTCTGGAGAAAATTATGTCCATAGAAGCCACAATTTCTAACTATTATAACAGTTTAGCTGCCATGAACCCCCAAGGGTGGTTAGATACCTTAGCTAATAATGCAGCTATTTACGATCCTGTAGGAAAACCTGCATTAAACCCAGAAAAAGACTCAGAAAAATTGTTTACCATTCTCACTAATTTTTATAGTAAATTTGAGATAGAAAGAGAATCATTATTTATCGTTAATAATGAAGCTGCGGTAAAATGGAAAATGACTGTTATTTCTAAGAATGGCAAACAAGCAAACGCCGACGGTATTACCACCTTTAAACTGAATGAAGCAGGAAAAATTACAGAAGTTAAAGCTTATTGGGACGAAAATAAGTTAAAATCACAATTAATGTAAGAGGAAATGGCCCATGACAGAACCACCAAAAGAAAAAAATATCATTCCTGTTAGTCCACAAACTGCTGTACTAATTATCAGTTTACTAATTTTATTACCCTTATTATTAACAGGGTTTTTTGCCCATTAAATCTGATTAACAATTGATGATTAAGATTAGTGAAAATCTTAAAATAAAGTGAAAGTTAATTATCATAAAAAATTTATCCGCTAGACTAGTATTAGGATACAAATTCAGTATAGTAAACTCAAGTAAACCTATGAAATTGTCTAATAAGGATCAAGGATACGAATTACGAGAAACTCCAGGTAAGGGAGAGGGAATTTTTGCTGCTAAAAACTTTCAACCTGGGGATGTTGTGATGGTAGGAAGAATAGAGAAGTTTGTTGATAAAAATAACAGTCATGCTTCACAAATAGGAATTAATACTTATGTTATGCACGGAGGATTAGTTAGTAAAGTTAATCACTCCTGTCAACCGAATTGTGGTATCAAGGTAAATGAAACAGGGGGTCATGATTTTGTTGCTTTTAAACCAATTAAAATTGGGGAAGAAATTACCTTTGATTATGCCATGAGAAACTACTCAGTTGATTACTTTGGGGAGCAATGTCGTTGTGGTTCAAAAGAATGTCGTGGTAAAATAACAGGGTGGAAAGACTTACCTAAGCATAAAAAACAAGAATATAAAGGGTTCATTGCACTTTACCTTTTAGAATTAGATGATAAAACTGTTATCAACTAAATTGTAAGTTAATACAAAAAATAGTTAACTTCCAGTACGAGATTGTAATTCTGCACTCATATAAGAACGATCGCCTAATCGTTTTAATAAAGGGCCGTGTAACCCAAACTGGATAACACTAATAGAAGCTGCTAACATATCAATACGATCTCGATAACGACCTAAATCAATCCCTAATAAATGACATAAAATAATCCTAATGGTGGTTTTATGGGATACCACTAGAACATTTCCATCAGGATATTCTGCCTCAATTTCTGATATAATTAAGACGCAAGAAATATAAGGTTAAACGGTTAAACTCATGAGTGTTACCTTGGGATAAGTGAGTATTATAATTATAACCTATTCATCTTTTTTAGGTTGTTATCTTTTCAACAAATCTTGAAAAGTTTGAGGAATATTAATTATTTCGTTAAATAATTCTTGAGGACTAATATCAAAAACAGACTGTAATAAGACAACAATTAATACTATTATTACTAAATTAGTAACCGTTGACTTAATAATAGTAAATAACCAACGAAATAACACAAATGAGACTAATAAAGCGGCAATAAATAAAATTAAATTAATAGGCATATGATGGCAAAAGTATGTTGTAGGGGCTTAATATTATTAAGCCCTTTAACACTGTTTTTATAGACCATTAAAGGAAATCATAATTACTATTTACAAAAAAACTGGACTTTGTTTTCCTAAGCCTTCAGCAGCTATTAAAACGGTTTTTCTTGCCCAATTATCTGCTTCTAAAATATCCTCTAAACTAGGATTAGAAGGATTATGATCTCTGAAATTATCACAAGTTTTTTCAATCACTTTAGGAATATCTAAAAAGGCAATTTTCTCTTCTAAAAATAACGCCACTGCTTGCTCATTTGCTGCATTTAAAACTGCTGACATTGCCCCTCCTGCTTCTCCTGCTGCATAAGCTAACTGCATACAAGGATATTTATCGTGATCCGGTTCTCTGAAGGTTAAACTTCCAGCTTTTACTAAGTCTAATGTTTCCCAATCTGTATAAATTCTTTCAGGCCAAGAAAGAGCATATAATAAAGGAAGACGCATATCAGGCCAACCCAACTGTGCTAAAACTGATGTATCTTGTAACTCAATTAAAGAATGAATAATACTTTGAGGATGAATCACAATATCAATATGTTTATAGTCCATTCCAAACAAAAAATGGGCTTCAATAACCTCTAATCCTTTATTCATTAATGTAGCAGAATCTACGGTTATTTTTTGGCCCATTGACCAGTTAGGATGTTTGAGGGCATCTTGTACCGTAACATACTTTAATTGTTCCACTGGCCAATCACGAAATGCACCCCCAGAAGCAGTTAAAATAATGCGTCGTAAACCTCCATCCGGAACCCCTTGTAAACATTGAAAAATAGCCGAATGTTCTGAGTCAGCAGGTAATAATTTGACCCCATGTTTTTCGATTAAAGGTAACACCACAGGCCCACCTGCGATCAGGGTTTCCTTGTTAGCTAAAGCAATATCTTTTCCTGCTTCTATCGCTGCAATGGTAGGTAATAAACCGGCACATCCGACAATACCCGTTACCACACTTTCAGCATCACCATGACGAGCAACTTCTATAACCCCTTCTTCTCCTGCTAAAATAATAGGAGAATAGTCCATAGTAGCGATAGTATCTTTGAGGGTTCCTAGTTTATTTTCATCGCAAATAGCCACAATTTCTGGACGAAACTGTTTAACTTGCTTTGCCAATAAATCAACATTAGAACGAGTTGCCAAACCCACCACTTGAAATTGATCAGGATATTGGTTAACAATATCTAGGGTTTGGGTGCCAATGGAACCAGTTGAGCCAAGAATAGAAATCTTTTTCACGATACTGCATTATTAAACTGGGGATCACCTATCACTATAAGGCGATCGGGTACATCTGCAAAGGGTTTCACATCGGCTAACCGGGAGTATCCCATTTTTGCAGAAAAAGTGGTTAGCTAAGGCGACACGCTACCCTCCTAGCAACCCACTCCTTGTTTGAGAATTAAGGCTGCGATCGCCGATAGAACTCCAATTAAACAGGCTTCTACTTATCTATCTAACTTCTATGTTGTCGTCAAGGGAATACTCTTCCAATTGCGTATTTAACTTTTCCTCAGTAACCTGAATAAGTTCATCTTCAGTGATATTTATATTTTCTTTTTCAGCTTTCTTTTTCATTGTTAAAACATCGATATAAACATTAGCAACTAATCGAATAATTTTGATATAACTCTTTACAACGTTAGTGGGATCAGCAATATTAGCAACATTATAAAGTATATCATTCGACAAGATATTTTTAAAAAGTTCACTAATTATTTTTTTTATAAAATTAAAGACAACAGAGACGATACTCTTATCGATAGCTACATTAAAAATTACACTGGTAGCCCCCAATAACTCTGTTAATTGTTCTAATAAAAGCAAAGGATCTGTTATAGATGCTACTTTAAAAACTAAATTGTCTATGTAACTATCAACATAACGATGAGCTTCTTGGGCTTGCAAATCAACATCTACAATCTGATTACTAATTAAAGTTTTTCTTCGTGAACCATCTAATACATTAGCAGTAACTTTAACTAAATTATCTAACCCATGTGCTGGAACAACAAAGTCTTCAGTTATTTGATAAGGTTTAGCCATGATACGAACAATTTCCTTAACAGGAAGATTTCGAGTTTTTAAATAAGCTAAAAACTCACTATTTTTTGAACTAAATGTCTGAGTTAAAACTAAAATAATTGGTATTCCTTGTTTAGCAATTTCTTCAAGCCAATCATTTTCATTCTTTTCATATCTACTGGCTCTTTCATGAATACAATACCAAACAATGTCAATTCGTTTCTCCTTATTTTCTTGATAGCCATCAGCAATTAAACGAGCAACACTTTGCTTAATTTCCTGATTAACTTCGGCGAATATTTCCAAGCCTGGAGTATCATAAACGGTAATAGGAAAACCTTCTTGATGATATTCAGCAATGGTTTTAGTTACAGGTAAACCTACCCCTGTGGCACTTAACTGCTCACCAAATAAAGCATTTACCAGTGTACTTTTGCCAACCCCAGTTTTGCCAATTATTAAAATATTAAAGGGTTTAGTATTAGTTTTTTCTATCCAGTAAGCTTGTTCAATTTGAGATAGAAACTCTTGAAGATGTTGTTGCATTTTTATGCTCCAGTTTTGCCATCTAAGTAAGTATTATATTCTTCGATAAAAACATTAATTAAATCTTGTCTGTCTTCATCGGAGATTTCATACTTACGAACTTGCTGAGTTCGGAACTGTTTAATGGTTTTCACCAAAGCTGTTCCAAATGCGCCTGTAAAAGTTGAAGCAGCAGCCACAGAAATTGCTTCTCCTGTAATAGTGCCAACACCCGGAATTATTTTGAGCAAATTACTGAGTGCGCTTGTTGTTGCAATTCCTGCTCCGGCACCTGCTATTGTTGTTAAAATAGTTTGGATAAATTGCTCATCAGATGGTAGTTGAAATAGATTAATGATATGTGCAGCCATGCCTGCTTGTATCTGGAAAATAAGTGGTATCTCAACTCCAGGAACAGGTATCAACCCAGTAGCACCAGCAACCCCAGCATAATAAGTAACATATTTAAGTGCTTCTTTTTCTGTAAGCTCAAGATTAGCAATCTGTTGTTGAATAAATATTTCCCGAATTTCTTCTGTGAGTAAACTTGCTGATAGTTCTACCAATTTATCTAACCCAAAAGCTGGTCTTGTGTAAGATTCCGTAACAGCTTCAGACTTTGCCAACACTGGAATAATTCCCTTGACAGGTAGTTGTCTATTTTTAAGCTCTGATAAAAAAGTAAAGCTTTTTAACTGTGGGGATTTAGTTAAAACAAGAACAATGGGTATATTCTGTTTCTGTAGTTCTTGAAGCCACTCTTTTTCAACAGTTTCAAATCGACCAGCTGAACTGTTGACAGCGTACCAAATCATATGAATACGTTTCTGTGGGTCTTGTTGAGATGCTTGAATTAAGTTAGCGACATCTTCTTTAACTTTAGCAATGGAACCTGCCGGTACCTCACTGGGAAGTTCAAATTCTCGAACGTCTGTCAATTCAAGTCCAGGACTATCATGAATGGTAATGGGACAACCGGGTTGATAATATTCTTGAAGACGTTGGGTAACAGGTTCAACTTCGCCAGTTGGTGCAAGTTGTTGACGAAACACTGCATTAATGAGGGTACTTTTGCCAACACCTGTTTTACCAATAACTAAGATGTTACATCTTCCTGGTGCTTCCTTCAGTTCATCCCATCGTTTGCGAGTTTCTGCAACAATATATTCACCATACTTGATTTGCTCCTCTAATAAATTTTGTATAGCTTGCTCAAATTTACCTTGTGTGTCAGCCATAGCCTTGAATAAAAGCAGTTCTTCTATTCGGTAAATAATTTTGTCTCATTCTATACTCACTTCATAGAAAATCAAAAATTTTTTGTTTTAACATAATAAAATTTGACATTTAGTTTAGATTCAAATGAATTTGAGGATCTTGCGCTACCCAACCCACAGCAGACTTAAACCGCACTTCAAAATGTAAATGAGGATTTAAAAGATCCGGTCGTCCTGTTGTTCCTACATAACCTAACACATCTCCTACTTGCACCGATTCACCAATGCGCGTCCCAAAGCGACTGAGATGACCATAACGGGTTTGTCTTCCATTTCCATGATCAACAATGACCAAAAAACCATAATTTCCCTCTTGGCCCACATAAATCACGTTACCTGCTTCAGCAGCTAACACTGGGGTTCCCTCTTCCGCTAAAATGTCTATCCCTCCATGAAAAAAAGACTCCCCTGTATTGGGTTCAATATGCCATCCATAACTTAAGCCAACTTGCGACACGCTTGGCAAGGGATAACCCCTTAACCCGATATAATTATCTTGAGATGGTTTTTCCCCTGGTTGCCAGTTCACTCCAGGAATAAACACCACTTTCGGGGTTTCTACGCAACCATTAATCTCAAACAAAACGTCAGCCCGAACACCATAAGCAGTGGCTAAGTCTTGCCAACTGGCCCCATTAGGAACCGTAATTTTGATACCGTTAAAAGGAGGGATAAGAATTTCTTGTCCCACTTGTACTTGTCCCCCTTGAAGACTAGGGTTAACCCCGAGCAACGTTTGGGGGATTAAGTTATATTGTTGGGCAATGGTTTCGATGGTTTCCCCTGAGATAACTTGATGACGTTGTAAACGGGATAGGATGGGAGTGGGACAGAGTTCAGATAGGGTAGGTTGAGCGATCGCAAATAAAGGAGAAAAACAAGACATCACAAACCATGAAGCAATGACAAACCTTGCTCTAAAACCTCTACTTTCAGCCACAAAAAAGCCTATTTTCTCCTCAAACACCATCATTGTTGACTTTTCACCCTTCTATAAAACCCGTAAAATACTAGGAATACTATCAATAGCATCTAAATTACGAATTTCATCTAAGGCAGTACGAAAGTTTCCTTCACGGACATGGTGAGTGACGACAACAATTTCAGCAAGTTCCCCTTGAAAGCCAATTTGTACCACTGATTCTAAACTCACTTCATGGTTGCCAAACGTTGTCCCTAAATGGCCGATAACCCCAGGTAAATCTTTGGTAAGAAAACGAACATAAAAACGGGTACTAATCGCTTCAATGGGGGTTATTTGACAAAAATGTTGATGAACACAACTCAATAACGGATCAAGGGTGGTACTGACTCCACTACTTTGGAGGATAGCCACAATATTCATAATATCGGAAACCACTGCACTAGCCGTTGGTCCTGCGCCGGCACCTGGTCCAAAAAACATCACTTGTCCCAAGGGACTCCCTTCGACTAACACAGCATTATAAACGCCGTTAATATTAGCCAAAGGATGATCTTTGGGAACTAGGGTCGGATGAACCCTCAATTGTAATTGTTCTGAGATTTCTCCTTCTGGTCCTTTGGCAATGGCTAATAGTTTAATGACAAACCCCAATTGATCTGCATAGGTAATATCTGCTGCACTAACTTCACGAATACCCTCGCAATACACATCTTCCCGTTTAACCCGTCCTCCGAAGCCTAACGAGGCTAAAATGGCGATTTTATCCGCAGCATCTAACCCGTCTACGTCAGCAGTGGGATCAGCTTCAGCATAGCCTAATTGTTGCGCTTCGGTGAGAACTTCCCCAAAATCTGCCCCATCCGAGGTCATTTTGGTCAAAATGTAGTTAGTGGTGCCATTAACAATGCCAATAATACTGGTGATACGGTTTGCGCCTAAAGACTGTTTGAGGGGTTTAATGATGGGAATACCACCACCAACCGCAGCTTCTAAGAGGACATAAACCCCTGCTTCGTTGGCTGCTGCATAGATTTCATCCCCATGACGAGCAATCACCGCCTTATTAGCCGTAACCACGTGCTTTTTTTGAGCAATGGCTTGTAAAATGAGTGATCGCGCAGGTTCGAGTCCCCCTAATAATTCCACTACGATCGCAATTTCAGGATCGTTGACAATGGCTTCTAAGTCGGTGGTAATCACCCCTTTGGCGAATTGTACTTGACGGGGTTTATCGAGCGATCGCACTCCCACTTTACTGATAGTAATGTCTCCTAACAAGGGATTTCTTCCTGTGGGATCGAGTAAAATTTGTGCGGTTCCCGTTCCCACTGTTCCCAAACCCAGTAAACCAATTTTAACGGCCACTTATTCTACTCCTATTGTCCTCTGGTTCATTTTAGCATTCATGGGAGGTAGGAGTTGAGGAGTTTAGGAGTTGAGGAGTTTGGGAGTTCGGGAGTTTAGGAGTTCGGGAGTTCGGGAGTTCGGGAGTTCGGGAGTTCGGGAGTTCGGGAGTTGAGGAGTTTAGGAGTTGAGGAGTTCGGGAGTTTAGGCGTTTAGAGGTAATCTATCGTTGCTCATCAATTTGTGAATATTGTGAATATCAAGAATAACAGCAATTACAAATAAGCTTATTGCCTCAATTTTTTATTAAACTTAATATAGCTAGTCTATTTGAATCGTGAACATATTTTTTGAGGGAAGGGAACAGGAAACGGGGAATGGGGAACAAACATTTTTCATAACTCATTTAGACTAACTATAGAAATAGGAAACAGGAAACAGGATTGTATTATAATTCTCCTTACTCCTGACTCCTACACTCCTGAACTCCTTACTTCGACATTTCTAACATTCGTTGAATCGGTTTTAAAGCCGCTTTACGGATCGATTCATTCATAGTAATTTCTGGTTTTTGATGCTTCATTGCTAAATACAACTTTTCTAATGTATTTAAACGCATATAAGGACATTCATTACAGTTACAATTATTCATGGCAGGGGCAGGAATAAAGCGTTTGTTAGGGGCTTCTTTTTGCATTTGATGAATAATTCCTGGCTCTGTTGCTACAATAAAAGTATCATGAGAGCTTTGCTGAGAATACTTCAATAAAGCTGTCGTTGAACCGATATAATTAGCATGGCGCAACACTGTTTCTTCACACTCAGGATGAGCAATAATTTCTGCTGAAGGATGTTCGATTTTTAGCTGAACAATTTTCTTTTCTGAGAAAGTTTCATGAACAATACAACTCCCTTGCCATAGGATTAAATCTCGTCCCGTTTGTTGTGCAACGTACCGTCCTAAATTGCGATCGGGAGCAAAAATAATTGGTCGATCTTTAGGCAGTTGATTAACAATTTTAACCGCATTAGAACTGGTGCAAATGATATCACTCATGGCCTTGATTTCTGCGGTACAATTAATATAAGATACAACAATAGCATCAGGATGTTGTGCCTTAAACTTGGCAAATTCTTCGGGGGGACAACTATCTGCTAAAGAACATCCGGCCTCTAAATCAGGTAACAAGACTAATTTATCAGGGTTGAGAATTTTAGCGGTTTCTGCCATGAAGTGAACCCCCGCAAACACGATCACCTCTTTGTCTGTGGTGGCTGCTTGCTGAGATAATCCGAGGGAATCGCCAATAAAGTCAGCAATATCTTGAATATCAGGATCTTGATAATAATGAGCCAAGATAACCGCTTTCAACTCTTTTTTAAGCTCATCAATAGCAGAAAATAAGTCTTTCGGGAATGCGATCGCTGGTTGGGATAGGGTAGGTTTAGCAGTAGTGAACACAGTGGTAGCTGGCTCCTCCAGTAATTATAGTTGATATTACCAAAACTATTATAACAAAGATTTCATCATATCATCCTATGTTTAAAAATAATGATGAATATTGTTAAGCCCACCATTGATAGCTGTTTTCAGATCAATAGACTAACCAGGAAAATAAAAATTCCCCCCACACTTCCCACACCTCCCACACTCCCCACACTCAACTAACTAAAATTTTGATACACCCAATTGAAAACCGCTATGATTTGCCATCCCTAGACCACCGAAATTAAAATAAGATTGAATTCCCATCCCCTAGCCTGTAAAACGATAAAATATGAGCAGTATTTTCAGAGAGTATGTTAAAAAAATTGGTAGCGGTGTTCATACAGGCAAAGATTTAACCCGTAGCGAAGCTGCTGATGCGATGAAACGAATGTTATTGGCGGAAGCAACCCCCGCCCAAATTGGGGCATTTTTAATCGTTCATCGCATTAAACGACCAACCCCTGAAGAATTAGCAGGAATGTTGGATACTTACGCAGAATTAGGACCAAAATTAGACATTGATAACCTTGCGTTTGATTACCCTGTCACCGTCTTGGGAACCCCTTATGACGGGCGATCGCGCATTGCCCCCGTAACCATTTTAACGGCTCTTATTTTAGCCACTGTAGGAGTTCCTGTGGTACTTCATGGCGGGGAAAAAATGCCTACTAAATATGGGGTTCCCTTAATCACCCTTTGGCAAGGTTTAGGGGTTGATTTTTCGCAACTTTCCTTGCAAAAAAGTCAAGCAATTTTAGAAAAAACGGGTTTAGCCTTCGTTTATTTACCTATCCATTTCCCCGAAGCCCATCAATTAGTCCCTTATCGGGAACAAATTGGCAAGCGTCCTCCTTTGGCTACGCTAGAATTGATGTGGTCTCCTTGTTCATCTCATCACGTTCATATTGTTTCTGGGTTTGTTCATCCCCCCACAGAAACCCTATTCCGAGAAACCCTGAAACTGAGAAATTTTAACCATTTCACCACTGTTAAAGGGTTAGAAGGCAGTTGTGATTTACCCCAAAGTCGTACGGCTATTATTGGTATGAATCAACCCAATGATAATCCCACATGGCAACGGTTGCACCTTCATCCCCAAGATTACGATTTAAGCGGTAAAGATGTACCTTTGGAGTCCACTGCACAACTCCTGAAGCAAATGCAGCAAGTCTTACAAGGGGAACATAACCCCTTGATGCCTTTAGCCATCTATAACGGTGGGTTTTACCTCTGGCGTTCCGGGGTTTGTGCTGATTTGTCCACAGGGTTTGACCAAGCCAAAACCTTACTAACCAGTGGACAAGTTAGGCAAAAACTGCAAGATATTGCTAACTTAAGTTCGGTTTGACAGTCCCGCGCCGTAAAACGGCGAGGATTCTTTAAAAAACACCGATAGCAATCATTATCCCCTGCTGAATTCGTTGTAAGGAAGCTGGTGTATTGACACTCCCGTCGCGAGAGGCGCGAGGGATTCTTGAGGGAATCATGGGAAGAAACTTATTTGATCTTAATATTTATTATATGATAAAATGTATTACTAGAGGTCTTGCCAAGCACTAAAAAAAATAAAGTGATGCCACAGAACCCACCACAGATATTCATAGCCCATGCGTCAGAAGATAAACCACAAGTTAGAGAACTCTACGCCAAGCTGGTTGAGGCGGGGTATCAACCTTGGCTAGATGAGGAGGATCTACTCCCAGAACAGAATTGGAGAGAAGAGATACCCAAAGCCCTGAAAAACAGTGATTTATTCATTGCTTGTTTGTCGTCAACGTCGATTAGCAAACGGGGTTATATTCAGCGTGAGTTTAAGATGGCCATGGAGGTGTTGGCGGAGTTGCCACCAGGAGAAATCTATCTCATCCCCTTGAAATTGGATGATTGTGAAATACCAGATTTAAGACAAGTTGAGTATGGGCTAAATTTAAAGGATATTATCTGGTTAGATTATTGGAAGCCAAATGGCTTTGATAAACTGATTAAGGCTATTGAATATCAATTTGGAACTCAAGCAAGCAACTCATCTGAAAGTACACCTATTCATCAAGCAACTTTGCAGCCTAGCATGGATCAACAACATGGAGGATCTGGAGATAATATAGCAGGAAATAAGACAGTTAATAATTACTACTTATCCTCACAGAAGGAAACAAGCAACGACTATCCAGAGGCTTTAGAATTATGGCGAGAAAAGTTAGCAATGTTTCGTCGAGAAGAAGCGATCGCCTCTGATCCAGGGGTAAAATTTCAACTTAAAAAACAAATTGAAGAATGTCTTAATAAAATTGAGGAATTAGGAGGATAATTAAAATGTCTGAGGAGGAATCAGCCTTAGAAATTTGGAAGGAAAGGCTTAATGAGTTTCAAAAGCAAGAAGCAATTATTGCCGATCCAGCAATCAAGTTTCAACTGAAAAAACAAATAGAAGAGTGTCAAAAAAACATTAGAGAACTAGAGAGTAATAGAAACAATAATATAAGCATAGCTATTCAACCATCTCCTAACCTTGCAAACAGTGATATTCAACATCATAATTCACCCAAAAAATTACAAAAAGTTTGGGGAATAGGAGTATTACTTTTTTTTAGTTTATTACCCCCCATACAAGACTTACTTTTAGAACCCCGTTTATTAGTACAAGCTTTTTATCGTCATCTTACTTATCAGATTCCTTCTCAAGTCAAAGATCCGTTACTTTTAGTCAAAATTGATAATAAATCTTTAGTACAAGATCAAATTAAACAAAGACATCCCATTGATTATAGTTACTTAGGAAAATTAGTTGAAAAAGCAAGTAATCTTGAAGCAAAGGTGATTGGTATTGACTATATTTTAGATCAAACTCAACAGCAACCTGACGAAACAAAACAACTAGCTAATGCCATAACTCAAGCAGAAGGAATTAAGTTTGTTTTTGCAACAATAGACTCAGAAAATCCCTATGAAGGAATCATATCAGAAGAGATTATTAAGTTAGATACTAATTGGTATCAACAGGGAAATATTCAATTTTATCAATGGTATATGGAACTTCCTGATCATAATAATAACTCTGTTTCTTTTCCTTTTGCTTATCGATTGGCTTTAAACTATAGTTGTTATCAGGGAGATTCACCAGATTCTTGTTCATTTCTATCAAACAGTAATCAAATCAGTCGTTTTCTTCATTCATTAGATCTTCTTCCTATCTCCCACTTTGTTCAATGGTTTCAGCCGATTATTGATTTTTCTATTCCTCCTGATAAAGCATATCAAACTATCTCCGCTTGTGAATTTTTAGAAACTTGTCAACAGCAAAATAATCAAGAAAAAAATTGGAACTCAAAATTGATTTTAATTGTACCTGGAGGGTATGAAGAAGCAGGAGTAAAAACAGAGAATGAAGATAATTTTACAGTACCGTTTGCGTTTAATTATTGGCGCGGATGGTCTGAAAAAAACTTGACAGGAGGAGAAGCTCATGCTTATATGATACATCATTTTTTAACACAGAGATTAGTTATTCCTATTCCCGATTTTTTGATGTCTTTACTATCAGTATTAATGGCTAAAAATATCAGCATAATTGTTATTAAAAAATCACAGAAGATCAAAAAAACATTAATTATTTTAGGGATAGGAACGATAATTTATGGATGGATAGGATTACAACTGTTTGTTTCTGTTGCTATTCTCATTCCTTGGTTATTACCCAGTTTAGCTTTTTGGCTTACCCTTTACTATTTTTCTGATAAAAAACTGTAAGTATAGAATCTTTTTTATGATATTTTAGAGGTCATCTATTATGTGTCAATACCCTAAAAAAATAGCTATTTATTTGAGTTTATTTCTATCTATTTTATTGTTAATTGTTTTTCCCTTGAAAGCTAATCAACAGCAAATCATCACAGATCATTCCTCACAGATAAGTTATATTGCTTTATCTTGGGGAGATATTTTTGATAGTTTAAGACGAAAAAAAGGAACAGGAGGATCTCGTGGGGGAAACGATACGACTTGTTTAATTGTACCAGGAAAACTGAAAGAAAGAGAGGCGAGTAATGCACAAGAGGATGGAAACAACTTCGTTTGGGGTGAAAACCCTTTATTTTTAGTGCAAGGTAATGTAAACAAAATTATTGTAGCAACTCGACGGTTTCCGAAAACAGAAGAGGAAATTATGTGGACTTATACCGTTCCTCCGTCTCAAAACTCCGATGGATTAATCACTCATGCTATTGTTTATAATGGAAAATCTTTACAACCGAATAAAACCTATTATTGGACAAATCTACCTTCAGATGAACCTATTTGGGTAAGATTTAAAACGATGGATCAAGCAACACAAGAAACCACTTCAAGGGAGTTAAACGCTTTAGAAGCAACCCCACAATCAGAAGAAAATGTCCAAGAAAAAATAGCGAAAGAACGAGTTAAATATTTTGTAGAACGAAAACTCTGGTCTGATGCTATTCGAGAAATGTATAATCATCCAGTAATCTTTTCAGAGGATATTAAAAACCTAGAATCTCATTCATTTTGTGATATTACAAGCGATACTTAACATCAAAATAAATCGCTTCTTCTTGTACATTTTCTCCCCTATCTTCTAAATCAACCAAAGGAAGCGCAAAATCAACCCGTATACTTAAATTACTAATAGGAGTATAAATCAATCCAAACCCTAACCCCCCTAAAAAAGTCTTATTCCGTAATAAATTTTGATTATCGGGGTTATTCCAAACTTGTCCTAAATCCAAAAAAGGTGCAACTTGAAACACAGAATTGCCTTCCCCATTTCGTGCTACTGTAATTCTATCTTCGATAGAGAAACGAAATCCATTATCACCAAATCTAACATTCTGACGAAACCCTCTTACAGACTGTCCTCCACCAATAACAAACTGTTGAGAAGATAAAAGACTATCAGGACTCAACTGTAAATTTCCCACAATAATTAAGAGGTTATCTGTTCCAATTTGTTGTAATCTTTGAACTTGGAATAACCAACTAAAAAAACGACTATCAGGAAAAGGACTCGGACGGATAGTTGCATCAAAAATTCCTGTTCCCACATTAAATTGAGAACTCAAGGCCCAAACACCTTCGGGATCTCGACTCACATAATCAACCCCCAAATTAAAGACACTGGTTCGATCTTGGTTCAAATCTGGACTTAACACCCCGATCGCTTGTAAACCAGCATCTAAACCCACTTCACCGAAAAATTCTGCTAAAATAACGGGTAAACCAGAAGCTTCTAAGGCTTCGATAGGAGAACCGTCACGATAGGTAAATCCGGCTGAAACCGCTAATTCTTCCCTTAAAGAACGAATAATTGGCTGACGATAGTTCAAAGAATAGATTTCATAGTCGGAATTCAATTCCACCTCAAAGGTTTCTATACTAATCTCTCCACCGCTAATAATGGGTAGGGTAACTTGTTGATCGAATTCGCTGCGACTGATAAAAGTTCGCAATTGCAACGTTCCATCCATCGCGTTGAGAGGAAGATTATAGTTCAAATCAAACGTATCCGACTCCCCAGTGGTGGTGTGGTTATAGGTTCCGGTGATGGTGTCACCAAACCCCAGTAAGTTGCGATATTCTAGTTTACCTCCGATGCGATCAGATCCAATAATAGGAGGGGAAAAGTTATCCGTACTGACTTCAAAAGTCAATGCTTGCGCCTCTTCTACTGTAACAATTAAAAGGCTTTTTCCGATTTCTCCCGTAGGTCTAAGACTAGCGGTTACATCGTTAATTAAGGGACTGGTTCGTAATAATCGTAATTTTTCTTCGATATTTTGAGCGTTTAATGGTTTAGAATTAGCTAACCACATCCTTGCTGCGACATAGTTAGCTAATCGTTGAGTTCCTTCGATTGTGATCTCTTCTAACGTTCCTTCGATCGCTTGAATTTTAACGAGATTATCTGGTGTAGGTTGACAAACAATTGCCCTAGAATTGATGTAACCTTGACTAACATAAAGATTGGTAAGTTTTTCAGCAACTTTTTGTAATGAAGTGACAGAAATTTCTGTATTTTCATAATTTCCAAGCACTTCTTTCATTAAAATTTGTAATTGATCTGCTTCAAAAATTGTACTATCAATAATCTCAATGCTGCGCACAAAAATTGGGTCTTCTGAAACAGTTAAAGCAGGACAAACAGCCGATTCTAAGACATCTTCATTGCTTTCAATTTCTTCCGTTTCTAAAGGAACTGAAGGAGGTTCTTCGGGAGAAACAGGGGGTAAGTTATCCCTTGGCGGTTGTTGTTTCTCGTTGGTAAAAGATGGTTCTAAAACCTGTGCTGTAACTTTTAATTTTTTTGGGAAAATTACTCCCCAAAGGCTGAATAAAATTATGAATAAACATACTTTATTTTTTATTAGCATTTTTATTATCCTAATTTTTATGACAAAAAAACCTCTACTCTTCACTAAAAATTAGTCAAGATCAAACTGTTAACTTATGATTGTTAAAAAAGAAAAAGATTAAATCCTCAGCAAAATTAAATTAGTCACTCTTTGCAAGAAAAAGCACTAAACTTGCTGATTGATTATTTATTTAATTTTTGAAATTAGGGAACTACGCCATAGTGTATCGAATAATTCTAATTTGTGCAATATTGTGAACTTTTATTAAAGAAATAGGCTTATAATGATTCCTTTTAGAAAAACGGATCTAGACTTTGGGTAAATTAATAAACCTTACTATCTATTGGTATATCAGTATAAAAAAGTGTTATTCCGAGGAAACTCCT
>JAAUYD010210236.1_pt1 | contig 18039 bp, 22 predicted proteins | sample 7278101 | NCBI WGS metagenome assembly JAAUYD01 (sample SAMN14350128, study PRJNA611818) | marine sediment metagenome | isolation source: surface marine sediment (0.6m) | place: French Polynesia: Moorea | collected 2018-08 | reverse complement strand
CGATAGCGTAACCCAACGGAATCATTGCTATCGTTGGGTTGAAGAATGAAACCCAACCTACATGAAAACTCCAGATTTCAAGATGAATGGGGTTTAAAAGAAAAATAAAGGTGATTTTGACGTTTTATATCCTGATTCAGCAATGCCGAAAATTTCCAATACAGGGGAAAATTTGTTTAAATACAAGAGTTACTACTCAACTTAACTCTAAAGTGCGATCATCATTAGACAATTCCCGGGAAACATCGCCAGTGCAAGATAGCTTTGCCATTAGCTTTGCACCATTATCCATAGAAAAAATTTATCAATTAGCTGATACTGCGGCAAATGGTGCAGTGGTAATGATGAGTGGGATGGTTCGCAATCAAACTGATGGTAAACCAGTAGTTTTCCTGGAGTATCAAGCATATGAACCCATGGCAAAGCAAGTGTTCAATCAAATTGCTAGAGATATTCGCCAACAATGGCCTGATGTAACTCGGGTGGTAATTCATCACCGCATCGGACATCTACAGATAGGAGAAATTAGCGTTTTAGTCGCTGTAGGCTGTCCCCATCGCGCTGAAGCATTTGCAGCTTGTCGTTATGCCATTGATACTTTAAAACACAATGCTCCCATCTGGAAGAAAGAACACATTAGCACCCCAGATGGCACAATTACATCAAGTTGGGTAAGTATCGGTGCTTGCGAGCAATCTGGAGAGCCTTGTTAAGATTTATGAAGGTATTGTATTGCTTAATTATTAAAATTAGGAGTACGAGTCTTACAACCGCGATTAAAGAAACCATCCAAACCCCAAGCAGAACATTCCACTGAGCGGGGGGTATTAGGCTGGGAAGCAGTGGTATAGTCACAGGAAACATAACCATTTTTATTCGTATCAACAGCCTGACACCTTAAGCCATTCACCTCTTGTTTAAGTACGGTAGCAACATAATCTCTCAGTTGAGTTTCTGCAAAGTTTCTACCAAATAGGGATTGTCCAATAGTTCGGCCTGCGGTGACAAGGAAAGCACTCGAAGCAACAGCCAGAAAACCAACAAAAAACAGGATCAAGAATAATTTAGGTTTATTCATAAGAAAATTTGCGATCGCTTAAAAAATTATTTCTGAGATAGAGTATGCATGTTTATTTACCCCAACTAAACCAAATTTTTCTACCAAAAACAATAGAACAAAGGAAAATCGTAACAGCCAAACAGTTAGAGAGCAGGAAACAGGGAACAGTAAACAGGTAAAAAAGAGCTTATGGCTTTCAGTAGCTACAAAACTATAGGTGAAGTCCTCAAAACCTTTCAGGTTACATATACTGAATCAAATTTCATGGGTGAGGCTGAGTTTCAAGTCTCTGATTATTTCCGCGAAGATTTAGAAATGGTGATGCGAGAAGGAGTGGTTGATAATTCAGAGTTTGCTATTTGCGAAAATTTAATTTACCCAGTATTGAAGGAAATTTGGAAAACATACACTAGCAAGTTTATTTTATGGAGTCATCAATCCCTAAACTATGATGAAAATTTATCTGGATTTCCTGAATATATTTTAGCTAAAAGGTCTCCTTTAGGGAAAGTTGTTTTTGACCAACCATATTTTATTTTGGTAGAAGCGAAGCAGGATAACTTTGAAGCTGCTTGGGCGCAATGTCTTGCAGAAATGATTGCTGCCAACAAACTTCATGGTGAATTGTCAATAACCATTTTCGGTATTGTTTCTAATGGAAGGTTATGGCAATTTGGCAAACTAGAAACAGAATTTTTTACCAGAAATATCACCTATTATTTTATTCAGGAACTAGATAAATTATTTGCTGCTGTCAATTATCTTTTTCAACAGTCTGAACTACAGTTAAACAATTTAATGGCTGCTTAATTATTAAAATTAGGGGTACGAGTTTTACAACTGCGGTTAAAGAAACCAAATAGGATGAGAGCAAAATATGACCCAAGAAAACAAGCCAATTAATAGTCATATCGAAGAATACTTAGAGGATGTTTGAAAAGTTGGCAGTTGCGTAAAAAAAGCTCTCAGGGCATAAGATGTAAATACTTACATACAGAAAATAAAAATAAAAATAGTCACAAGCCCCTAAATTTATTTATGGGGATTATTTTTTTACTTTTTACTTTTATCTTTTTACTTTTTAAGTTGTTATTGATATAGTTGGATCGAAGAGAAGGGATTGATGGGAGAAACTGCGAGAAAAACTGCATAATGCTAGGGAAGTGCAAGGGGAGCATCCCAAATATTTAAATTTGTAGTGCGGGCATCTTGCCCGCTTTATATATCAAGGGAGCAAGATGCTCCCACTACTGCATATTTTTGAAAAATTGGGATACTCCCAAAAATTTGAGATTCAAGGTTTTTAAGCCTTATATCCCTATTAAGATTGCATTTTTTGCTTCAAAAATAGCCTGAAAAGCTTTTCAAGTTATTCAGCAAGCCCTACTTATTACTTATTACTTATTACTTATTACTTAAGAAGTCGATCGCATTTCTGCCAACACCTGACGAATAGTATCTGCTGGAACTTTATCGGTAATTTCCACTGCACCTATCTGTGTAGGTAAAATAAAACGCACCTTCCCATCCTTAACTTTTTTATCAGTTTGTAAGGCATCAACGATCGCATCAATATCTAATTCGGCAGGTAACTTTGTCGGTAAACCCGCTTTTTGAATCAGTTCATCTTGCCTTTGAGCATCTGACTGTGGCCACATTCCCAAGTGCATGGCAATTTTTCCTGCTGCTACCATGCCAATGGCAACTGCTTCACCGTGAATAAACTGAGTGTAACCAGTTAAACTTTCTACAGCATGACCAATAGTATGACCGTAGTTAAGAATTGCCCTCAATCCAGCTTCTTTCTCATCCTTACTGACTACATCAGCTTTAGCTTGACAAGAACAGGTTAAGATAAAGTCCATTAACTCTGCCTTGATGTGACGTAATTGACTGAGGTTTTTACTTTTCTCCATTTGGGCAAATAATTCTGCGTCCCAAATTACACCATATTTAATCACCTCTGCCATCCCCGCACGCAATTCTCGTACTGGCAGGGTTTGCAAAACATCTGGATCGATTAATACCAAACTGGGCTGGTGGAAAGCACCAATCAAGTTCTTCCCTTGGGGATGATTTACCCCTGTTTTACCACCAATAGCCGCGTCTACCATGGCTAATAACGATGTGGGTACTTGGACAAAATTGATACCCCGCAGCCAGGTAGCAGAGGCAAACCCAGTCATATCACCAATGACACCACCACCCAAAGCTACCATAGTTGAGGAACGTTCCAGGCGATTGGTTAAAGCTGCATCGTAGATTTTTTGGATAGAATCGAGGTTTTTGTAAGGTTCGCCAGGGGGGATAATGTGATGGGCAACCTCGCAACCAGCAGCTTGTAAACTAGCAATCGCTCTTTGCCCGTAATGTTGAAAAATGGTGGGATTAGAAACTAGGAGTACTTTTTTCCCCAGGTTTAATTCAGCTACGTGTTCGCCCAGTCTGTCTAAACTTCCTGGTGCGATCGCAATTTTATAAGACTGTTGCGGTAAATTGACCGTGATTACAGATGCCATGCCAACACACTTTTTGAGCCTGCGGAGTGTATTCTATCGTAATGTAGAGCTGTGTTTCATGGCAAGGAGACAGTGGTTGTTAAAACTTTGTGCTTTGTGACAACTAAATCACAAATTATAAATGACAAATAACAAATAACTAATGATTCAATAGAAATAATGAATTATTGTGGAGAAACGTAAATGTTAGGCGTAATTACTTACCTGGTTTTCTTGAGCTCGTTTATTGCCATTGCGGTTGTGTTGCTATTCGGCTTACGTGCCATTAAGTTCTTGTAAAGTGGGCATCGCCCACCTTGCCTAATTTTTTGTTGCAGGGTGGGCACTGCCCGCCTTACCCTATTCTTTCTCCCTCTTAGGGTTTTCATTCATAAAAAAATATGCCAAAACCTCTTGTGGTGCAGGCATCTTGCCTGCTATTGATATAAGGACGGGCAGGATGCCCATCCCACGGGCAGGATGCCCATCCCACAAGATTAGATCATCTTTTTTGTCGAGTTCTCCTACTTCACTTCCAGCAGTGGAGTAGTCAGTTTTTCCTGACGTTGAAAGGGAGGGCGCATTTCCAATCCCAATAAATTCAACATTTCCCTATCTGCGTCATATCCAGGACATGGAGTGGTGACGGTTAACATTTTGCCATCGTCACTGGAAAAAATGGAGTTTGCCCCTGCCATAAAGCAAAAAGCTTGCTCAACCCGGGATAATCTTGCCCTACCCGCACTTAAACGCACGTCAGAACCAGGCATAATCATCCTTGCCGTGGCAATCATCCGCACAACTTCCCAAATGGGCACATCTGGCTGATTTTCTAGGGGTGTGCCTTCCACTTGGGAAAGAATATTAATCGGTACGGATTCTGGATGGGGATTTAAGTTAGCCAGAGTATGTAACATTGATACCCTATCTTCCACACTTTCACCCAAACCAAGAATACCTCCAGAACAGACAGTGACGTTGGTTTGCCTGACATTATCAATAGTTTTCAAGCGATCGCCATAGGTTCTAGTGGTAATAATTGTACTGTAGTACTCCGGGGAAGTATCTAAATTATGGTTGTAGGCATAAAGTCCCGCAGCTTCTAGTTTCTTAGCTTGGGAATCCGTGAGCATTCCTAGGGTACAGCATACTTCTAGCCCCATATCAGTCACATCTTTGACCATATCTAGGACTCGATCGAATTGGGAATTATCTTTGACTTCCCGCCAAGCAGCACCCATACACACACGACTGATACCACTGGCTTTGGCTTGCTGGGCAATATTTAAGACGGTTTCTTTTTCCAGGAGTGCTTGGGGTTTAACTTCGGTTTTGTAACGAGAGGATTGGGCGCAGTAACCACAATCTTCTGGACAAGCACCAGTTTTAATGGAAATTAGCTTACAAACTTGTATTTGTTGGGGATTATGATATTGACGATGGGTGCTAGCAGCTTGATAAATTAGCTCTAGCAATGGTAGATCGTGTATCCGTTGAATTTCTTCTATTTGCCAATCGTAGCGTATTCCTACTGACATCTTTGTTCTTATTTTATAAATTTCGAGCGGGGGGTTTTGGATGGGGAATCGTCCTCAGTTGTGTTGCACCTTTATATTACTGAGGTCAAAAATAGCTTATCAAGGTTTTACTGATGATGAGGAGAAAATCATTGAGTATTTTAACAACTACGATATTTTGGTTATCAGTTATAGCAGTTAACAGTTGACTGAAGGGTCACAGATCCCCTTTAGATCCCCGACTTCTTAAAGAAGTCGGGGATCTAAACACCCGCGACTCATTGATTAAATATCTGTAGCTAAGACCACAGATATGTTTAAATATTTTTGCCTGAAATACTGAGTGAATTTATTTGCTGTGATTAATATTGTGGTAGACAGTATATTTTAAGACTCGTATTGCATTTTTGAAAATGACAGTAAAACTACCATTTATAACAAGCGATCGCCTAATATTATCCCTGGGTAAAAAAGAACATATACCGGCAATTATCAAATATTATACAGACAATAGAAGCTATTTCACTCCATTTTATCCCCAATGGCATGAAAATTTTTTTACCGAGCAATTTTGGCGATATCAATTGGAGATTAATTTCCAGGATTTTATCCATTATCGTTCATGTAAATTATTCATTTATCCCCAGGTAAATCCCGATACAATTATCGGCTCTGTCAACTTTAATAATTTTGTCGGGGGAGCCGCACATTTTTGTACTGTAGGATATGGTCTGGCAGAAAATATGCAAGGTCAAGGGTATATGACTGAAGCCTTACAAGCTGGCATTAATTATATATTCAAAGAATTAAATATGCACCGAGTTATGGCAAATTATATGCCTCACAATCAACGGAGTGGGAAATTATTAAAAAGACTAGGCTTTGTAGTTGAGGGCTATGCTAGGGACTATTTATTAATTAATGGTAAATGGGAAGACCATATTCTCACTAGTTTGATTAATCCTGATTTTCGATGAGCCGTGGATATTTAGCTCCAAGATTAGATCCCCGACAGCTCCCCGACTTTTACAGAAAAGTCGGGGAGCTGAGCCTCTGCCCTAGAACTGCTGGTCAATCATCCCTCAATACAATGAAACATCAAAGCTTTTACTTTTGCGATCGCCTGATTTCGTTATATCCCAAAAACCTATTAAATCATTGAAGTCAGGGGTATTACCCTTGAATAAGCAAAAAATAAGGATTAATTTCATCTATACTTTCGTTATCATCTCCCAATGATGTAATCAAGTCTTCTAGTAGTTCTTCAGCTTGTTCTGTCGTCCACGCATAGGGACGCTGGTACAAAGGAATAGTAAAAATAAAATCGTTACTAAATACTTTGGATAAAGGATATTGATTGGCCTCAATTTTAACTGGATTCATGGATTTAACCTCTGGTGTGGTAGAGCTTTCTTAAAGCTAGTATTCCCACCAGTAAGAGCAAAGTTTGCAAGAATAACCTGCACAGGAAACAGGGCAATAGTTTCAATTGTGATATAGCCGAATCAGAATAATTTTAGTGCGGTTCCCTCCTGAAATGCTTCTATGATTTTGGAAATACAAGTGCGCTTCAATTAACAATACATAAGGAAACATAATTAACCGGCAGAGGCTGGGTTATCTCACCTTTACAATTGTGGCAAATATTTTTAAATTTAATATGCAATACTAAATAAAAATCAATGACAACCGCATCTAATATTTTTTTAGCTGGAGCTAGTCGTGGTGTTGGCAGAGAAATTGCCAAATGTTTGATAGCTCAAAATCTGCAATTACAAGCACTTTTGAGAACGGAAGCAGCCCGCTTAGAACTAGAAGCTATGGGAATTGAGGTAGTACTAGGGGATGCCTTGAATCTCGGTGATATGGAACAAATAATGTTAGGAAATAAACCCATTGATGCTATAATTAGCACCATTGGTGGCGTACCCAATAGCACTCCCAGACCAGATTTTATTGGTAATAAAAACCTCATTGATGTAGCTGTAAAAATCGGAGTGAAGCGATTTATTTTAGTTTCTTCTATCGGTACTGGAGATAGTGTTGTAGCTTTAAATCCCCAAGCCTTGGAAACTTTAAAAGAAGTCTTGCAAGAGAAAGAAAAAGCCGAGCAGCATTTAATTAATAGTGGGTTGACTTATACCATTATTCGTCCTGGTGGTTTAAAATCAGAAGATGCAACTGGAAATGGAGTTTTGACAGATAATCCAACGGTAGCAGGGATTATTCATCGTGCAGATGTTGCCCAGTTGGTTTGTAGCTGTTTAAATTCAGATGCTGCTAATAATAAAATTCTATCAGCAGTGGATAAAAATATGTTGTTTGGACAACCGCAATTTACAGAGTTTAGTTTGACTTAATTATCAGGGAATAGGGAATAGGGAATAGAGAACAGTTTGTTGCCTCTTTTTCTATTCTTTTGATCATCAAAAATTGACAGATGTAAGAATTTTAAACCTAACATCCTCATTCCCTTGCACTTATTCCCCAGAAACTTGACAAAATATAGTCCTATTTCTGGCTCCATCTAATTCAAAAAATAATACGGATTGATAAGTCCCCAAAGCTAATTTACCATCAACAATGGGAATTATTTCACTGGTACTCATAGTCATTGCCATGAGGTGAGAATGAGCATTCATGGGTTCATCTGGGGGAATATTTGGTCTTAAATGCAGGTCATTATGTAAATAACTATCTGATTCTGGTGCCAATTTGCGTAAATATACTTGAATATCTGCTAATAGTCTTTCTTCATATTCATTAATAGCTAATGCAGTGGTTGTATGGCGAGAAAAAATTAAAGCTTGACCATTTTGAATTGGGGTTGCTGTAATTAAATCTTGAATATATGGGGTAATGTTGTGAATGTTAATTCCTGTGGTTGTTTTGATTTCAATAGTTCTATTAAAAATAGCCATTATATTTTTGCTAATTTTTTTGCTAATTAATTATTAAATGATAAATTCAACCCCATCTACCTTGAAACCCATAGTCCCACAACATAAATTTGGCATTGCTCCCTTATGTCGCTAAACTCCAGGGTAGATGGGGTAAATAGATATATGGTACTACACAATTAGGGCGCGGGCATTGTTGAACCCCCAAACTTATTACTTATTACTTATTACTTATTACTTATTACTTATTATGGCCTGTAAACCCTTAACTAATCTTTCGATTCCTTCTTTCGCCGTATCTTTTTGCAGCGCACCATAGGCTACCCGTAAATAACATCCGTCATTCATACCAAAGGTTGTACCAGGAATAACTGCAACTTGATGCTCGTAGATTAGTTTTTTGACTAACTCAAATGCATCCATGGGAGTATGAACCTTGAGAAAAAAATAAAAAGCCCCATCCGCAGGAGCAATGGTACATAATCCTTGTAAGGGTTTGAGTAACTCCATCACCATTTCTCGCACCTGTGCTAAGGCTCCAATGTTATCCTGTAAATAATTGGGTTGTGCTTGCAATGCACCCAAAGCCCCATACTGGGAAATTACAGGGGGACAAATCAAGATGGTATCTTGAACTTTCTGGACTGATGCTAGGAGTTTACGAGGAATTACCATGTAACCAATGCGCCAACTCGCAAAACCATAGGCCTTAGACAGACTGTAGAGAGAAATGGTATGTTGGCTACTATTAGGGAATGCACCAGGGGAAGTATGTTTTACCCCATTATAAGTAAAGTATTCATAGGCCTCATCACTGATATGATAGATATTGCGATCGCTACAAATTTGGTTAACTTGTTGTAAGGCTGTTTGGGGATAAACAGCACCCGTGGGATTATTAGGAGAAATGGTAACTACTGCACGGGTTTTAGGGGTAATTGCGTTAGTAATTGCACGGGGACGCAGTTGATAATTATCATCGGTTTTGACCAATATTGGACGACATCCCGCCATAGAAATTGCCATTTCATGGTTGAAATAATAGGGAGTATTGAGAATAATTTCATCTCCAGGGGAAGTTATGGCTAGGATGGCATTCATAAACGCCATATTACTGCCCGCAGTCACAATTATACTATTTTCTTGGCGAATTTCAATCTGATTAAATGTTTGTAATTTTGTTGTCAATGTTGTGATTAAAGGAGGAATTCCTTCCACAGCTTTGTAAAGATTATTCCCGGATTTAGTGAAGAATTTAGATACAAAATTCATTGCTTCGGGGGGAGGAGAATAGGATACAACTCCTTGTCCCAAGGAAATCGTTTCCGGACAACTTTTAATCAATTCACCAACCACAGGAATAATCGGCGACTGTACCGCCTCCATCCGCGAAAAGAAAGATTTCATGGAATACACTTAAATATTTTTACTGGATAACCCCATAATTTCACTAATCACATTATAGTGAATTTGTCTAGGTACTAAATGACTTAAATTGAATTATACTTCTATTATTTATATAGTTTTATTGATGATTTATTCACTAAATCTTTACCGGATTATAGAGACATAAACCTAATCAAATATTTATACTTAAGAAGTAAATTATTGAAAGAAATTTTTGACTTAATAGGGAACTTCAGAAATATTTAGTCAGTCAGGTGAGGTGGTGGCTGAAAAGTCCAATGTAATGTGTTCACTTAATTACTGTGAAGTCAACATTTAAGAGGAGTTACTATGGTATTCCAGAGAAATTTTTTACAACTTTCTTTAACGGGTATGGCAATTTTTGCTAGTACTTTCGCTAGTAGCCTTCCAGTTAGGGCAGAAGATAGCTTGCTCAATCAAATTAAAACAGACAACTCAGCCTATACAATAGTCCAACGATTCGATAGAGATTATGACAGATTCGATAGAGACTATGACAGATATAGAAGAAGGGACAGAAGAAGGGGTAGAAGATACGGAAGGAGGGATAGAAGGGATAGATATGACTATTGTATGGACAGAGCCGACAGTAGACGGGAAAGAAGAAAATGTAGAAGAAAGTATGATAAAGACGATGACAGATACGATAGGGATAAAGATCGCGATAGTATGCGCGATCGTATCCGCGATCGTATTGGGGGTAGAAATGGCTCTGGAAGGAGCGGAATCCGCGATCGCATCTTTGATCGTATCCGTAACAGATAAAGATAAAATGATTTTAATCGATTAAATAAGATATTCAAAATCCCCTTGGTGGTAATTGCCATTAAGGGGATTTTTATTTTCCACTCTTTTGAGTATGCATATACTTAAATATAGCAGCAATGTTACGAGCATCATCAATTCCCCGATGGTGTATACCTTGCAACTCCATACCTAGATGCTGTAAAGCTTGCGCCATACCAAATTTTCTGGATACTCCTAAATATTCGGAAAATTCCTGTTTAATATTTCTATGCTCATCAGCAAAAGGATAGGGAACTTGATGCAATTTGCAATCTTGAATAAACTGAGTTTTGTCATAGTTTCCCCAAGAACAAAATATATAATTGGGAAAAGAAACCATCCATTCTTGGAATCGAGTAATTACTTGGGGGAAAGTAGGAGCTGTATCTACATCCTGCTGCTTAATTGTGGTTAATTCCGTGCAAAAATCCGTTAATTGGGGATGAATTATTGGTTTGATAAATTGCTGAAATTCAGAATCAATATTCCATGTGGAACGATTTAACATTACTGCTCCAATTTCGATGATTTCCATTTGATGACGGGGAACACTACCATCCTTTGAGCAGGTTGCTTCTAAATCAATGATGAGAAAATATCTGTTCTTTGTCATTTATCACTGGTAAAAGGTTTTAGCCAACCCAATTTTATTGATAAGTCTAAACATTTGGCTGTAAAAAAGAAACATAACAAACTTTCCATTGCTAAAGAGATCGCAGGGATTAAAGGGCGATGGAGATTTAAGCTCATATCGATTTGAGTTAACCCCCTGACTAAACCAAACGCAAGCACAGCACCGGATTTGAGATGGGGATTTTCATCTTGGCGGATAATATAGCGGTAGGCGATCGCAAATAAAAACCCAGAAAACCCAGCGGAGGCAGCACTGAAAAACCAGCGTAAATCTAATACATATCCATGGCTATAACTCAGTAATTGCAGGTATGGATTGAAGATTAGGAAATCGATCCCAGCTGTAATCCCAAACGCAAATAATAGGCATAAACCCCCAATAGTACCTGCTTTGAGGGATTCAATACGTTCTGCTATGGGGGTAAAACTACCAATATTACTCATTTAACCTTTTATTTTCACCTTTTGACTGACGCAAAGCAGTTGACTATTCCCAGTATGATAAAGATTGAAGTCGTTTTGTAAGTTTGCACAAAATATCGCTATGATTTTGACACTAGGTTGGGTTTCATTGCTGACTCTTTTCACATGGTCGATCGCTATGGTAGTTTGGGGACGCAACGGACTATAAGAGAACCGTGGAAAGTCCATTCCTAAGTATTTTGGCTCTAGTAGCCTTTGTACTGCTCGTAGCAGTTACAACTGGTATTGGTTATTTAACCTTAGCAGGTTGGCGCGATCGTCGTCGCCAAGAACAAGAAAAACGCGAACTCCGACAAACTACCTCCAGACGGCGATAGTTTCGGAAATTTTGATGATTTCCCTCGTTTTAACGGTGGGGAGACAGTCTCTCCCCACCGTTATCCGTTGTCTATTTTAGATTTTAGATTTTAGATTTTGGATTTTGGATTTTGGATTTCCCCCAAAATTGAGGGATTTAGGGGGCTGGATTTTGGAGTAAGTCGGCGTAAAAAAATTTAAGGTATGTCATTGTGTTAGTGCAGTTCCTCTGAAAGAGGCGTGGAACGAAGTGAAACGTAAAGCCTACGGCATAGCTTCGCTTAACGCGGAGCGTGTCCGTCAGGACTCAGCAATCCCAAGGGTGTTGTGCTAGTTTACATTCCGTTACATAGTGATGTTTATTTGTGCCGACTTGCTTAAGTCACAATACCGTTAAGCGGTGAAAACTAAAACTGGCGTAGGTTGGGTTGAGGGACGAAACCCAACAAAGTCCTGACAATGTTGGGTTTTGCTATCGCTCAAACGCCACTTGCGACAACGCGGGGAACCCGCGCAAAGCAGTGGCTCCCCAACCTTGTATCTTAGAAGTAGTGGTAGACCGTCCCAACCAAGGTTCAAGAAACCGTATTGGATTAAGTCAAACAATTTTAGATTGACAACTGACAACTGACAACCAACAACTAAAAATTTTATACCAGTATCCAAAGTTAAGATACGTAAACTTAGTTCATAATTCTTGATAATTATGGCTCCTGGTTTGTATGAAGATTAAGATTGAGCAAGGTGTACAAACCTTAAGGAATATCTCTGTGCCATCATTTTTAGGTCTTTGCTAGCAAGATCTAGGAATAAGTCAGGACATATTTTTGTTTGTTTAAGCAAATAATTATTAAGTTCTGTAACAATTGGCAATATTCCTTTTCAGCTTTCATTTTGAAACAGGAGATACCATTAAATGGTTTTTGGCCCAGCTTCGCGCTTAGGCGTAAGCCGATTTGACGAAACCCCACCAGTGGAATGGGTTCCTGGTAGTTCACCAGAAGACCTAGACATCATCATCCAAGCAGTTTACCGCCAAGTTTTGGGAAATGCTTATGTGATGGAAAGTGAAAGGCTTTCTGTTCCGGAATCCCAGTTTAAGCGCGGTGAATTGAGCGTCCGCGATTTCGTGCGGGTGGTGGCAAAATCGGATTTATATCGTTCTCGCTTTTTCACCAGTTGCGCTCGCTATCGGGCAATTGAATTGAATTTCCGCCATTTGTTGGGGCGTACCCCATACGATTTGGAAGAAATGCGGGCACACAGCACTATCCTCGATACCAAAGGATTTGAAGCTGACATCGACTCCTATCTAGATAGCGACGAATATCAAAACGCCTTTGGTGAAGACTTTGTACCTTACATTCGCGGCTACAAAACCGAAGCTTGTGAAAGTATGGTGCAATTTACCCACCTGTTCCAAATGGTGCGTGGTGCTTCCACCAGCAGCTTGAAAGGAGATTTAGCTGGTAAACAACCTAAATTAAACAGCTTGGTGATTAATAAAACACCAACTCCCGTAGTTTCACCTGCAAGTGATGGTGCCACATTCCGCAATCCTCCCCTTGGTTCTAGAACCCGTCATGGCGTGGGTGCTAGTGCAGAAGGTAAGGTATTCCGGGTTGAGGTTACTGCTTATAAATCAAATGCGGTAAATCGAGTCTCCAAATTCCGCCGCTCTAACCAAGTATTCCTAGTACCTTTTGACAAGCTCTCTGAACAATACCAGAGAATTCACAAGCAGGGTGGTGTAATTGCCAGTATTACCCCTGTGAACTAGAGTAGTTGACAAATTTAGGAGACATTGATGGCAAGCCCCGATATATACGAATTATGGCCCACTAGTTCAGTGGAAGAAGTCCAGAACGCTATTCGTGCAGTTTATCGCCAAGTCTTGGGTAATCCCCATGTGATGGAAAGCGAACGCCTAGTAACTGCCGAATCCCAATTGTGCGATCGCAGCATCACAGTGCGCGATTTTGTGCGCGCAGTAGGTAAGTCAGACTTTTACCGCAGTCGGTATTTTGAAAAGTGTGCCCCTTACCGCTTCGTAGAATTGAATTTCATGCATTTCCTCGGTCGCGCTCCCCAATCCCAGGAGGAAGTTTCCGAGCATATCGTTCGCTGTATTGAACAAGGATATGAAGCAGAAATAGATTCTTACATCGATAGCGACGAATACCAAGCTAGCTTTGGTGAAAACATCGTCCCTTATTATTGCGGTGAAACCACCCAAGTTGGTCAGAAGCAGGTAGCTTATAACCGGATGTTTGCTGTTGATAGGGGTTATGCTCAAATTAGCAGTGCTGTTAAAAGCTCTCAGCTAGTGTATGCCGTTGCAACCAACAGTGCTACTGGTATTAAGCCTCCCACATCTGGTAAATCCCCTGGAGCTTATGTAGCTACAGAAAAGATGTTCAAAATTACGGTTACTGGTTCTAAATTTGACAGTCCCCGTCGCCGTAGCAGTACAGAATATCTAGTTTCTGGTAGCAATATGACCCCACAAATTCAGCGAATTAATCGCACATCTGGCAAAATTGTCAGCATTACTGAGGTAGTGTAAACCCATACTCTCTCAAATTGTAGAGATGTAATGGGAGGTATGGCTTCCTATTATGTCTCTACAAAATTGTGAATTTTCACTTCACGATTACAGCTGTGTCATTTAATGATGATGCGAGCAATTGAAAAAGTTTAGTTAACAAACCATAAAATTCACTTGACATAGGAGAAATTCCCATGGCTCTTTGGGTAGCTGATGCTGAAATTGTAGAATTGCGCCCCAATGCTACAGAAGACGACTTACAAGCAGTAATTCGGGCAGTCTATAGACAGGTGTTGGGCAATGTCCATGTAATGGAAAGCCAGCGTGTAGATAGTGGAGAATCCTTACTACGGAACGGGGATATTACCGTCAGAGGTTTTGTGAGATTGGTGGCTCAATCTGAGCTATATCGTTCCCTGTTCTTTGAAACATCATCTCCCTATCGTTTTATCGAGTTAAACTTCAAGCATCTTTTAGGACGCGCTCCAGCGGATCAAACAGAAATTGCCGCTCATGTTTTAACCTATAAAGAGCAAGGTTATGCAGCAGAGATTGATTCTTACATCGATAGCGATGAGTATCTATCTAATTTTGGTGAAAATGTAGTTCCCTATACTTGTGGTAACCGCACCCAAGCCGGAATGAAAAATGTTAGCTTTAACCGTACTTTTGCTTTAAATCGGGGATTTGCTGCCAATGATATTGGTAAGCAGGCAAAATTAATTAGTGATGTTGGTAGTAATCTATCCACAAAAATCACTGCCCCTGCCAGTGGTTCTGGTGCCATTGATAGCACTGGTAAGCGATTCCGTATTACTGTAGCCAAAGCCAGCTATGGACCTAGGGTAACTCAAAGTAAACAAAGCTTTGATGTAAACTATAGCCAGATGTCTCAGAAAATTCAGAACATCCAAAAAACAGGCGGCAAAATCCTTAACATTACCGAGGCGACTCGCTATTAAGTAAAATCGAGATTGGTAAATTGGTTTTACTATCGGCAAAACAGTGGATAGGTAAATCAGATATCTAATCTAAAATTACTACTCAACAATTAGTTTCTAGTAATTAGTTGTTATCTAGAGTGGACATTTTAGTTAGTGACTAATTACTAGGAACTACATAAATTAATTTTAAATACACAATTTTGTCTGCCCCAGCAATGGTTGATATACAAGTGTCAACTGAATTTGGCGGGCTGTCTGCACCAACTTTACGACTAATTTACCGAGGTTTTTTGATATGTCAGGTATGACCACTACTGGACTCCCTAAGTTTAGCGATTATAGCGATCGCAATGTTGTAATTCAAGTTACAAAATTGTGTCGTCAGGATGTGATGAAGACTAGTAACTACCAGGTGAAAGTACCTTTTAGCAGTATGTCTGGGACAATACAAACTATTCACCGTATGGGTGGAAAAATTGCCAGCATTACTGTAGACCCTTCATCAGTTGATATCCCGGAACAAGGGGAAGGACAAGGGGAAGGATAAAAAAGGATAAGAATCAATTTCCATCAGCTATCAGCTATCAGCCATAATTTTGTGGGTATGTGCTCGATAGTGCGGACTCATGACAAAATAGTGTTTTCCACATTTAGTTTGAGTGAAAACTGCAAACTGGAAGCTGGAAACTGGTAACTGATTACAAGAGGTATTTTTTATGGCGGGTATGACTACTACTCTGAGCTTTAATAATGTCAGTGATTATAACAGTCGCATTGCATTAGTTAAAGTAGCGGCTGCATTTCCATCCAATGTGATGCGAAGAAATCCTTACACGATCAAGGTTCCTGTTAGCCGTCTATCCCAAACTTTACAAAGAATTAGCCGTGCAGGTGGCAAAGTACAAAGTATCACCATACAATCTCCTAGCTATGGAGAGGTTAATTCTGGAGTATCTTCCCCTGAGCTTAGAGTAGTAGATGTACCTGCCAACTCTGCTGCGCCATCATCAGCTGACACAGAACAAGTAGAAAGTGTTAGCCAAGAGACTCCTGTGGAGCATCACCACACGGAAACTACAGCCAATATTCCTGTCCCTGAAGAAACTACGGAAAATCCAACAAATTCTGTCCCCGAGGCAGAAACTACACAAGAAACAACAGACAATCAAACAACTCCTGTCCCTGAGGCAGAAACTACACAAGAAACAACAGACAATCAAACCACTCCTGTCCCCGAGGCAGAAACTACAGAAGAAACAACAGACAATCAAATAACTCCTGTTCCTGAAATTGACAGCGAAGAATATGCAGCCAATATTGGTGGAAATGGAGAAAGCAAGGGATTTATGTCTAATATTGGAGCCAAATTAACACAAATAACCAAGACCAATAAATCTAACAAAAAAACCACTGGTAAGCAGGACAAAAAATCTAAACGGAAACGCAAAAATTGATGGATATTACTCAGTTTGTTGAGCAATCATTTGGTCGCTGGCGATCGCAACGCAGCGCCCATCACCTAGCCTTCGGTCACTTTGAAGCAGTAGAATCTACAATTGATATTGTGGCAGTAGCTGCAAATGACCAAAGAGTCATTGAACTGTGTAAATCCTACGATGTAGACCCCCAAACAGCAATCAGCCCTTTTCAAATGAGTTGGAAAGGTCACTCCGACTGGGATGACGACGAAGTGATGGAAGGGAGTTGCATTCTCATCCCAATTCCCGATCGCGATCGCCCCAATCACGGCAAATTACTCCGAGATCAAGGATATGCGGAAACTGTGGCTGCTGCTGGCAACTATCACTTAACAGAAGATGGTACTTTTGTATTAACCACTGAATACGATCGCGCCGCAGCAGAAGAAAAAATTTGGTTTGTCACTCCTAATTTACGGTGTCGAGTATCTTTGATTAAAACCAGCAAAGGTACCGGTGTTGTCACCGCCTCTTTTTCTTCGGAAATTCGTTCTTTGAATGATAAAAGTGGCAATTAAGCCGGTAATTATTTAAGATAGTACTTATTAACAAATCACTAGCTTTTGATGCGATTTAAATAGGATTTGAACCATGACCATATCGCTCAACAAAAACCAGTTACAAGCCAGTGATTTGATAACTCTGGCCCATTGGATGGCAGGGGATTTTAGTAACAAAAAACAATCATTTGTTAATCCCCAACAGTATGCTCATATTCACGTTTTTTTCCGTCCCTTACCCTTTGAATTTTTTAACGGGATCGGTTTTTATTCCGAGCAAGTTTATGACTATGATTTGTGGACTCCTTATCGCCAAGGAATCCATAAATTAATAGACCAAGATAAGCAAATTTATATCGAAAATTATAGTCTTAAAGACCCAATCCTTTACGCCGGTGCAGCCCGGGAATTAGATATCCTCAAAACAATTACCCACGAGTGTCTGGAGCGGCGTTACAATTGTTCCATGATTTTTCAACGGGACGGAGAAATGTTTCGTGGAGGGGTGGAACCGGGAAATCGCTGCGTAATTGAAAAACAAGGATGTCCAACATATTTAGTGAGTGAGGTGGAAATCACCCAAACGACCTGGAAAAGCCTCGATCGGGGTATGCATCCTGAAACCCATGAACAAGTTTGGGGTTCCCAGCATGGCCCTTTATGCTTTGAGAAAATACAAAGTTTTGCAGACGAAGTTCCCGTTATTAACTGTAGCAATGGACATATTGGTTAGGACAGTTGAGGAGATGAGGGGATAAGGGAGTAATATTTTTAACTCTTAACTGTCAACTATCAACTGTCAACATCAAAAACGTCCTAACCATCTTGGCAACTGCCATAAATCAAAATAAGTCGTCAATTCAAAATAAAATGAGTGGGAAGCAACCATGTTATTAGCGATGTTGCCGCCAGAAGCTCAAAAAAAGATGCAATGTTGGATTCGGAGCCGCCATTTAATTTGTTCGGG
>JAAUYD010227363.1_pt1 | contig 18050 bp, 30 predicted proteins | sample 7278101 | NCBI WGS metagenome assembly JAAUYD01 (sample SAMN14350128, study PRJNA611818) | marine sediment metagenome | isolation source: surface marine sediment (0.6m) | place: French Polynesia: Moorea | collected 2018-08 | reverse complement strand
GCTGAAAATCCATAAGGTCTCCTTTATTACCGAAATGGTCCAATGGACCACGGACAATTCGTACATGCGGATGAAGACACAATCATGAAAGTGATCGGCCTTGACGTGAAGCCAAACCATCGAAGGAAGAAGGTACCATATCTCCATCGGGTCAGGCCTATTTTCAGGGATTTTAAATACGGCCCGTCAATGTCGGCAACCAAAGCACCACTTCGGGGAAGTATGTCATCAGCAACAGGACCAGGATCTGAATGACGATAAACGGCAGCACCGCTTTGGACACATAAATGAGATCCCGGTTAGCGATGGCGCCGGTAATGTATAAACTGACCCCCATTGGCGGCGTGCAATAACCGATGGCCAGATTGACCGTCATGATCAGCCCGAAATGCATCCAGTTGATGTTGAAGGCATCCAGCATGGGCAAAAACACCGGTCCGAGGATCATGGTCGCGGAGATGATATCCATAAACATGCCCACGACCAAAAGCAGTGCGTTCATGGCAAGCAGGAAGACGGCCGGCGAGGTAATGGCCGCCAAGACAGTTTCCGTGATTCTGCCGGGGATGTCCTCAAGGGTCAACAGGCGACCAAAGCAGGTGGCACCGGCGACAATGATCAGCAACGTGGCCGATGTCACGGCCGAGTTGACCGTGATCTGCTTGACCTGACTGAATTTCATGGATTTATGAATGAACAACTCGACGATAAAAGCGTATACGCAGGCGACCACCGCCGCTTCGTTGGCGGTGAAGACACCCGAAAAAATTCCGCCGAAAATGATTACCGGCAACATCAACGACCAGAAACCATCCTTTAGTACCGCCAGGGTCTGGCCGATCGACGGAATCGGCATGCGCACAATCTCCTTTTTATTCCTGAAAAATAGATAGGAGTACAGACACACCAGAAACATGATCAGCATACCGGGAATGAAGCCGGTGAGAAACAGCCCTTCGAGGGATACATTGCTGATCATGGAATAAAGGATCATGCCGATACTCGGCGGTATGATCACGCCCAGATTGGGTGAGGTCGTCATCAGCCCCAGGGTATATTTCTCAGGGTACCCATTCTCCAACAGGGCAGGAATCATGAATCCACCCAGGGCCACAACGGTGGCTACGGTTGAGCCCGAAATGGCGCCGAACAGACCGCAGGCCAGCACACCGGCCATTCCCAAGCCCCCGGGCAGCCAGCTAACCATGACGTTGGCCACCTTGATCAGTTTTTCGACAATGGATCCGGCGGTCATGATATTGCCGCACAAGATAAAGAACAATACGACCACAAGGGCAAAATTATCCATGCTCCGGAATATGGTCTGAAACAGCAGTAGCAGAGGGAAGTCCGTGAAAATGAGGAACCCGAGCACGGCGGTAAAGAACAGACACATGAACACGGGGATGTACGTGGCCATGCATCCCAGCAGAATCAGCAGGATGATAATGTCGCTCAACTCCATAAACGGTGATCTCCTAAGGTGGCCATTCCTGAAGGCTCGAGTGGATGTTTATGCATCTGCTTTAGACGCCATGTAGTCCTGGTGAAGGACTTGGAGGGTTCGAATAAACATCAACAGACCGGTCAATGGCAAAATCGCATACAGATAGACAAGCGGAATCTGAAGAATCAGTGTCTTTTGGAACGTCCTGGCTTGCATAGCGGCCATTTGCCATCCGTAAACCATCATCATCACCGAAAAAACGAGAATAACCAAGTTACTGAAATAGGTCAGTGGTACCTTTAGTTTGGGTAACAACTGAACCGATGCGTCGATTTTGATCATGGAGCGTTGCTTGACAGCCGAGCAACATCCGATGAAGGTGGTGTAGATGATGACTTCCCGCACCAGCTCCTCGGACCATGCCAGGGTGTAATTGAATCCATAGCGCAGCACCACGTTGACGAAAAGCGCCACCAGGGCCACCAGCACGCTGACAAAAAGCGTCCAATCTTCAAACGCAGATAAAATTTTGTCTAACTTGTTCAGCACCTTGCCAGTCATTAAAAAACCTTTGGGTTGTTGTTGCAGACAAAAGGGGGTTTCACCATTAGAAACCCCCTTTTGTCAAGATTTGGGTGAAAATGCTTATTTCATATAACCCATAAGTTCTTGAACTTCTTTCAGGTAGTTGGATGGACGATAGGTATCGCCGGGATACAGCTTGTTGATTTCATCGGCATACTTGACATGTGCAGCGTCGCCTTTGCTTTTTATCCAGGCCATGTCTTTATCCGACAGCTTGAAAAATTCAATGCCGGCAGCCTTGGCCTTGGCGATCTCCTCATCTTCCTGCTTCACCGTCTCCTGACGGATTGACGCACAGACGTCATGCACGGTTTGCTTAAATGTCTGTTGCAGATCCGCGGGCAGGCTGTTGAACCAGGCTTTGTTGAAAATCCAGATAAAGAGGCCCTGGGCATAGTTCAACTGGGTAAAGTATTTGGCCACTTCGAACTTTTTGGTAATGTTGCACACCATAGGCGTGTGGTCCAATCCGGTGATGACGCCTTGCTTCAAGGCCACGGGCACGTCGGGCCAGGGCATGACGACGGGATTGAAGCCGCATTCCTTGTAGAACAGCTGATTGACCGCTGCTTCAGCCGTGCGGAATTTTACTTTTTTGGCTTCATCGACGTTCCTCACCGGCGTTGTCGTCGCCCAGCCGTAATTGCCATATCCGGTAATGTCCAGACCGATGATGCCCTGGTGATCCATGGCCATCATGTAATGGTCGAAGAGCTTGCCGCTGCCGATAAATTGATCCAGCTTGTCAAAGGAATTGACCAGGAACGGCAGGTTGATCAATCCGAATCGCGGACCGAGATTGGTCGCGGCCACAGAACTGACCCCCATCCCCTGAATAGCGCCCATCTGAAGCTGATTGAGCACTTCGACCTCTCCGCCGAGCATGGAAAACGGTTTGTAATCCAGATAGATCTGGCCGTCGGAACGTTTCCACAGTTCATCCCGGATGGCAAAACCGGCATACACACCCTTGATGACGGGATGGGACACATTTGATACGATGCATTTGTACTTCGCCCCGGACGGATCGAAATTCGGCTTCCATGCATCCAAAGACGGTTTCTTGGCCAAAGCGGGACTGAGCCACAAACCGATCACCACCAGCACTACCCAAACAATTGTCACTTTCCTTTTTCCAATCATCCGGCCCCTCCTTTGATTGTGCCCCTGTTAGAAAATAGACCCAAGACAAGCTACATACCAGCTACTTAACAGCCACTAATTTTTTAAGTCAAGCAAAATTTTTAAAGCTCATTCATCAAATGAAATTCTATCCGGTGTATAACACCTGTCAATACAAAGTGTGTGGTGATGGTTATGGATTCATTATCCCTGATCGCTGCGGTAATCTGTTTGCGCTCCGATTCAAAAAGCAACCGCTGCTCCGCGTCGGGTCGCTGGATGTCGATGGTATCAGCCGTTTGGGCTGTACGTGGGTTTGGATCTGATGGTGTGCAAAGATTGCCGCAAGTGTTCTTTTTTAAAGAAACAACAGGTAAAAGTCAAAAGGTTTCAGGGAGAAAAAAAGCGGCCCTGCCGAGGCAGGGCCGCTTGGGAATGCGAATGGGGATGTAGACGGCGACTAGTCGGTTTTGGCTGCGGGTTTGGTCTCGCTATCTGCATCGTCTTCGGGCGATGCTACATCCTCCGCGACCTCATTGTCGGCAGCCTGAACCGCAGGCGCTTCGGATTCCGCTGCAGGTGCTTCGTTGTCCGCAGTTGTTTCCGCCTGGGCGTCAGCGGCCGCTTCTGCCGTTTCAGCCGATTCAGCCTGGGCTTCGTCCGCCGCTGGTTCCGCTTCTGTGGCAGCCAAAGGGGTCTGAGCCGGCTTGCCCTGCTTTGGTTTGGCAGCCTTCGGTCTGACGTCGTCAGAACTGACCAGTTCCACAAGGGTCATGGCAGCCGCATCACCGGCACGACGACCGATTTTAACGATGCGCGTGTAGCCCCCATTGATCGACCCGAATCGCTCGGGCGCCTCTTCGAAAAGCTTGTGAACCACATCCTTTTCTCTTACGATGGCCAGGGCCATACGTCTGGCATGCAGGTCACCCCGTTTGGCCAGGGTGACAATGTGATCGGCCCATCGACGAAGCTCTTTGGCCTTGGCATCCGTGGTCTTGATGCGGTCGTGCTTTAGCAGCGACGTTACCATGTTCCTGAACATCGCCTGCCTATGGCTGGTGGTCCGATTGAGCTTAACACCGCTTTTTCTGTGTCTCATTGGAACGATTACTCCCCTTCTTCAACGGATTCTTCAGGCGGGACAAAGCTGTCGAGCTTCATTCCCAACGAGAGCCCCATTTCTGACAGCACTTCCTTGATCTCATTGAGCGATTTTCGTCCGAAGTTCTTGGTTTTGAGCATCTCGGTTTCGGTTTTCTGAACCAGCTGGTAGATCTTGAGGATTTCGGCATTCTTGAGGCAGTTGGCGCTTCGGACAGAAAGCTCGAGCTCCTCGACACTCCGGTAAAGATTGTCATTGAATGCCGGCTTATCCTGGCTATCGTCACCGTCGCTGACCTGCGGTTCGGCATCCTCATCAAAATTGATGAAGATACTCAACTGCTCCTTTAGAATCTTGGAGCCATAGGCCACCGCATCCTCCGGTGAAACGCTGCCATCCGTCCACACTTCCAAGGTGAGTTTGTCATAGTCCGTACGCTGGCCGACACGGGCGTTGCCCACAACGTAATTCACCTTTTTTATCGGTGAGAAGACCGCATCAATGGGGATCGTACCGATGGGAGCGTCCTCGTCCTTATTGGCCTCGGCGAGTGCATATCCCTTTCCCACCTGAACCACCATGGTCATCCGCAAGCTGCCCTCACCGGTAAGGGTGGCGATATGCTGGTCAGGGTTCAATACGTCGACATGGCCATCATCACTGACGATGGCCTCAGCGGTCACGGCACCTTCATCTGAAGATTCGATGCGGATGGTCCGCGAGGTGGCATCGTCCATTTTCAAGCGAACCTCCTTGAGGTTCAGAATAATTTCGGAAACATCTTCAATGACACCGGGAATGACACTGAACTCATGCTCAACTGAATCAAATCGAACGGACACGATCGCAGCGCCGTGCAAAGAAGAGAGAATCGTTCTTCTGAGCGAGTTTCCCAGAGTGATGCCGAAGCCTCTTTCCAGCGGTTCACACACGAATTTTCCATAAGATTCGGTGCTGGTCACGCGAACTTTGTCCGACTTGATCATCTCACGCCAGTTCATGTACATAAGTTCGTTTTTAGACATTACATATTCTCCAAAAAGGAATTAAATAACAATGCAGTATGGCTTAATCGTTCAAGTCTGTCGATCGAACCCGGTTGAGGATCTTACTTGGAATACAGCTCGACGATCAATTGTTCCTGCATCGGCAGAGTAAGGTCTTCGCGAACTGGAAAGCTTTTGATTTCGCCTTTGAACTTTTCTTTCTCAACGGCAAGCCATTGGGGCAGTCCTCTTCGCACCACCGCATCAAGAGAGTCAACGATGGCCTGCACCTTGCGGCTTTTGTCGGACACTTCCACCGTGTCGCCGACGTTGACCAGGTAGGAAGGGATGTTCACCCGTTTGCCGTTGACCAAGAAATGGTTGTGGCGGACGAAGTGACGTCCCTGGGTCCGGGAGTTGGTGAAACCGAGCCGATAGACCACATTGTCCAGACGGCGCTCTAAAAGAACGAGCAGATTGGTACCGGTGATGCCTTTCTGCCGATCTGCCTTTTTAAAGGTCAGTCGAAATTGCTTTTCGGAAAGGCCATAGGTGCTTTTAACCTTCTGCTTCTCACGCAGCTGAATGCCGTAGTCCGACGGTTTACCGCGACGTCGCTGACCATGATCACCGGGAGCATAGCCACGGCGGTCAAAAGCGCATTTGTCGGAGTAACAGCGATCTCCCTTTAAAAACAGCTTCATATTCTCGCGTCTGCATATCCTGCAGACGGATCCTCTATATCGTGCCAATTCGTCCTCCTTTTGACTCAGACCGTCGCGTGGCGCGTTTTATGTATGCATCCCTGATGGTCAACCGCCTACACCCGTCGTCTTTTAGGCGGTCGGCAGCCGTTATGGGGAATGGGGGTCACATCTTTGATCATAACAACATTGAAACCAGCGGCCTGAAGGGCACGAAGCGCAGATTCACGGCCGGCTCCCGGCCCTTTCACATATACCTCGACACTTTTCATTCCGTGTTCCATGGCTTTTTTGGCCGCGTCCTCAGCAGTCAACTGCGCGGCGAAGGGAGTGCTTTTGCGCGACCCTTTAAAGCCGTGAATACCTGCGCTGGACCATGACACCACGTTTCCCATTGGATCGGTAATGGTGACAATGGTGTTGTTAAACGTGGACTGAATATGAACCACCCCACTGGAGATGTTCTTGCGTTCCTTCTTTTTGGTCTTGGTTTTTCTCGGCATTTAACTATTCCTGGCAGATAATGGATTACTTTTTGGCAGCACCCTTCTTTTTGATCGCTGAACGCTTGGGTCCTTTTCTGGTCCTGGCGTTGGTACTGGTCCGCTGGCCATGAACCGGCAACGACCGTCGATGCCTCAGCCCGCGATAACATCCCAGGTCCATCAATCGTTTAATGTTCATGGAGACTTCTGTGCGAAGCTCGCCTTCAACTTTGTGTTCGTTGTCGATTACCTTACGAATGCTGTTGATCTCAGCTTCGGACAGATCGTCCGTACTGGTATTCGGATCAATTTTCAGCTTATTCAGGATCTGGTTAGAAGTGGTTCTTCCGATACCGTAAATATATGTCAGACCGATTTCTATACGTTTACGTCTAGGTAAGTCTACACCAGCGATTCTAGCCAAAGCTCAACCTCCTCTAACCTTGCCTTTGTTTGTGTCTTTTGTTCTCACAGATAACCCGTACGGTTCCTTTTCGCTTGATGATTTTGCATTTGCTGCAAATCTTCCTAACGGATGCTCTGACCTTCATCATTGACTCCTTCGTACCGCAGGGAAGTGGTTCGATTGCTGCGCAACCGCCGCTTGCCGGAATGCGGCTGCTGAACGGTTATTTTGAGCGATATGTGATGCGCCCACGTGTCAAGTCGTACGGAGAGAGTTCGACCGTAACCTTGTCTCCCGGTAGGATCTTGATAAAATGCATTCTCATTTTACCGGAGATATGTGCCAGGACCTGGTGCTTGTTTTCCAGTTCAACCTTGAACATTGCATTTGGCAGCGTTTCCAAAACGATGCCTTCAACTTTGATGGCCTCTTCCTTTGGCATACCTATCTCCTGCGTTGATCGTTATGTTAAGCCGGACCGTCAACCAATGCTCTCCGCGGGGAGCGCGCCGCTTCAGCGCCGGCCGCGGATGCCGCCCTTTTTCAAGAATCCCTCGTAGTGCCTGGTGAGCATGTGCGATTCCATCTGCGCCACCGTATCGATGGCCACCCCCACCACGATCAACAAAGCGGTTCCACCGAAGTAAAACGGAACGTTGAACTGGGTGATCAGAATCGAAGGCAGCACACAAACGGCGGACACGTATGTTGCACCACCGAGGGTGATGCGGGTCAGCACGCGATCGATATAGTCGGCGGTCCGTTTGCCGGGACGGATGCCCGGTATGTAGCCGCCGTTCTTTTTCATGTTGTCGGCAACGTCGACCGGATTGAAGGTCACGGCCGTATAAAAATAACAGAAAAAGAAGATGAAGCCGACATACAACAGTTCGTAGAACGGGTTGCCGGGCCGCATCGCATCGGCGATGGTCTTCATCCAGGGGATGGTGACGAAGCTGGCGATGGTCGCCGGGAACATGATGATCGACGAAGCGAAGATCGGCGGAATCACCCCTGACTGGTTGATCTTCAGCGGCAGATGGGTGCTCTGACCGCCGTACATGCGCCGGCCGACCACACGCTTGGCATACTGAACCGGTATCCGGCGTTGTCCCTGCTCAACGAAAATGATGAATGCCATAACAGCAATCATCAGTACGATCAGGACCACGATGGCGAAGATGTTCATTTCGCCGGTGGACAGCAACCGGAACGTGTTGAGGATGGCGGACGGCATGCCGGCCACGATACCGGCGAAAATGATCAGCGAAATGCCGTTGCCGATCCCCCGCTCGGTGATCTGTTCGCCCAACCACATGATGAATGCCGTTCCGGCGGTCAGTGTGATCACCGTCATCAGTCGGAATCCCCAGCCGGGAGCCAGCACGATGGGGGCTCCACCGGGAGAGGTCATGCTCTCCAGGCCGACGCTGATGCCGAATCCCTGGATGATGCTGAGCACCACAGTGCCGTAGCGGGTGTACTGGGTGATCTTCTTGCGGCCCTGCTCGCCCTCGTTCTTGAGGCGTTCAAGGTGCGGAATCACCACCGTGAGGAGTTGCAGAATGATCGACGCACTGATGTAGGGCATGATGCCCAGTGCGAAGACGGAGAGCTGCTCCAGGGCGCCGCCGGAAAACATGTTGAAAATGCCGAAAATGGTGCCCTCCATCCGGGCGAAAAATGATTCCAGGGCCACGGTATCGATGCCGGGCGTGGGGACGTGAACACCGATTCTGTAAACGAACAGCAGGGCCAACGTATACAGGATACGCTTCTTCAGCTCCGGGATCTTAAATATGTTGCCAAATCCGCTGCCGACCATGATCAGATCACCTCTATCTTCCCGCCGGCCGCTTCAATTTTCTGTCTGGCGCTCGTGCTGATCTTGTTGATCCGAACCGTAACCGGCACCTTGATTTCGCCATTGCCGAGGATCTTGATGCCGTCCCGATCACCTTTGACGAGACCACTTTTGATAAAGGCCACCTCGTCGATGACCGCGTCGGCTTCAAAGCGGTTCAGATCCCGGACATTCACGATGGCAAACACCTTCTTGAAGGGATTCTTGAATCCCCGCTTGGGAAGCCGGCGGTGAATCGGCATCTGACCACCCTCATATCCGGGCCTGACACCGCCGCCGGATCGTGCATTCTGACCTTTGCTGCCGCGGCCGGCCGTCTTGCCGGTTCCCGAGGCAACCCCGCGGCCGACCCGTTTTCTCTTTTTCCGTTGCCCCTTCTCGGGTGCCAAATCGTTGAGTCTCATCGATTATTTCTCCTCGGCAACCACCAGGTGGGATACCTTGTCGATCATACCTCTGATGGCAGGGGTATTTTCCAATTCGACGGTGCGATTGACTTTGGTCAGCCCCATCCCCTTAAGCACCTTACGGTGCTTTTCCGGCCGGCCAATCATACTTCTTACCAACGTGATTCTCAGCGTCCCGCTCATCGTTCGAATTCCTTATCTTATATCCTGAACCTGCAGGCCGCGTCTGGCGGCGACGGATTCAATACTCTCCAGCTGTTTGAGCCCTTCAACGGTGGCCTTGACGACGTTATGGGGATTATTCGTCCCCATGCATTTGGTGAGGATGTTCTGGATACCAACCGCTTCGAGCACGGCGCGCACCGCACCACCGGCGATGACACCGGTACCCTCTGAGGCAGGTTTCAACATCACGCGTCCGGCGCCGTATTTACCAATCACCTTGAAGGGCACCGTTCCGCCGTCCAGAGGAACTTTGATCATGGTTTTTTTGGCTTTTTCAACACCCTTGCGGATCGCTTCGGGTACCTCGCCCGCTTTTCCCAGCCCGTACCCGACGCTACCTTCGCCATCACCGACGACCACGATGGCACTGAAACTGAATCGCCGACCGCCCTTGACCACTTTGGCCACCCGACTGATATGAACGACTTTGTCGATCAGTTGGTTCTCTTCTGTATCTTGCTTGAACAAAGGTCTGCCTCCTTAACTGGTGTATACTAAAAATCCAACCCCGCTTCCCGGGCGCCGTCGGACAACGCTTTGATGCGTCCATGATACAGAAAACCGTTACGATCAAAAACGACCTTCTTAACGCCTTTTTCCATGGCCCGTTGAGCCAGCAGTTTTCCGGTAAAAACCGCTTTGGCGACTTTGCTTTCGAACTCGGGCTGATCTTTGACCGCTTTTTCGTTGCTGCTGGCCGCAACGATGGTTCGACCGGTCGTGTCATCAATCACCTGGCCATAGATGTGTTTGGCGCTCCTGAAGACGGTGAGTCTGGGCCGCTCAACGCTGCTGATGATTTTTTTGCTGATTCTTTTCTTGCGTTTCAGCCAGATTCTTCTCTTTTCGCTTGTTGAACCCATATTGCATTCCTTTAGTGGCCGCGATGCATCGGCGCCGGCCCCCGCGCGGGACCACGGCGTGTCACCGGATGCTATTTAGTACCGGTTTTGCCAGCTTTGCGCTGGATATACTCTTCGGCGTATTTGACGCCTTTGCCCTTGTACGGTTCAGGTTTTCTCAACTTCCGGATCGATGCGGCAGTCTGTCCGACACGCTCCTTGTCGATGCCGGTCAGCCGGATCACGTTATTCTTGTCGACCGTCGCATCAATGCCGTCGGGCAGCGGAAAATCGATGGGATGGGAGTACCCCAGATTCAAGACGATGTATTTACCTTTCATTTCAGCCCGATACCCGATCCCATGGATCTCAAGCACACGTTCGAAGCCCTTGCTGACACCGTCCACCATATTGGCCACGAGGCTACGGGTCAGTCCCTGGAGAGACCGGTTTTTACGGTCTTCGTTTTCAATTTTGACGGAGATCGTGTTGTCGGCAATCTCTAAATCCACGGCCGGATGAATGGTTCGGGTCAGGGTTCCCTTCTCACCTTTGACCACCAGGACGCGATCCTTGTAATCGACACTGGTTTTAGCCGGAATGGTAATCTCTTTTTTGCCTACTCGCGACATTTAACGCACCTCTTAAAACAGCCTGTCAACAGCCAGGGTTGGTTCCGGTTTCGGGGGGGCTTGTCCACCCCAATCGATTCGATCGCCTACCAGACGGTGCACAGCACCTCGCCGCCGATGTTCCGCTCTCTCGCCGCTTTGTCGGTCATGACGCCCTGAGAGGTGGTCATGATGGCAATGCCCATGCCGTTGTAGACCGGCGTGACGGATTTGGCATTTAGGTAGACCCGGCGACTGGGCTTGCTGGCTCGTTCGATATTGATGATGGTGTGCGTCTGAGTCCCCGTGTACTTCAGATAGACGCGTAGAATGCCTTGTTTGCCATCATCGACGAACTTGTAGTTGCGGATGTAGCCCGATTCCTTGAGAACCTTGGCAATCTCCGTTTTTATTTTCGATCCGGGGATGTCAACACTGTTGTGTTTGGCTCTCCCGGCGTTCCTGATTCGGGTTAACATATCGGCAATCGGGTCGCTCATCACTGTTTTCCTACGCTAATGGGTTGATCGATTATGGGTGGATGATTACCAACTGGACTTGACGACGCCAGGGAGTCTGCCCTGGGAGGCCAGGTTACGAAAGCAGATTCTACAGATACCAAACTTTCTGATGAATCCCCGAGGTCTGCCGCACATGGGGCACCGGTTGTAAGCCCGCACACTGAACTTCGGTTTCCGTTTTGCTTTTTGCCTGAGTGATGTCTTCGCCACTGCTTTCTCCTTGTAACCGCGGGCGTTGTTAATTCTTGAAAGGCATCCCCATCAATTTGAGGAGTGCTTTGCCCTCTTCGTTGCTTTTGGCCGTCGTCACGATGCTGATGTTCAACCCTTTGATCTTGTCGATTTTATCGTAGTCGATTTCCGGAAAGATCAGCTGTTCCTTAATTCCCAGGGAGTAGTTGCCGGCACCGTCGAAGGCCTTTCCGGATATGCCTCTGAAATCCCTGACACGCGGGAGGGCCACGTTGATCAGCTTGTTGAGGAAATCATACATCCGGTTCTTTCTCAGGGTGACCATGCAACCGATGGGCATGCCTTCACGCAACTTGAACGCGGCGATGGATTTTTTGGCCCGGGTGACGACCGGCTGCTGCCCGGAAATCTGCTTGAGCTCTTCAACGGCCGAATCGATGATTTTGATGTTGTGGATGGCCTCGCCCAATCCCATATTGATCACCACTTTTTCGATTTTGGGAATCTGCATGGGGTTGGTGTAATTGAACTGTTCCTTCAGTTTCGGCGCCACCGTTTCTTGATAGTATGTTTTGAGCTGTGACATGGTATTCCTCCGAGAGCCTTTCCGCTTCACCGGCCCTATGCATCTATGATTTCACTGCATTTTCTGCAGATGCGGACCGTTTTGCCGTCGTCCAGGGTTTTCTTTTGGATCCGCACGGGTTCGATGCACTTGTTGCACATCAGCATGACATTGGACCAATGGATCGGTGCTTCACTCTCGAGTATGCCGCCCTGCCGGTTCTGGGCACTGGGTTTCGTGTGCCGCTTCACGACGTTGATATTCTCGATGAGGAGACGGTTCTTTTTGCGGATGACTTTGAGGACCTTGCCGACCTTGCCTTTGTCCTTGCCGGCGATGACCTTTACCTTGTCATCTTTTTTGATTTGTATCGAGTCTTTGATCATTTCATTCTCTCCACGGGGCAGGGCCGTCGATTAAAGCACCTCGGGTGCAAGTGACACGATCTTCATGAATCGCTTGGCACGCAGTTCCCGGGCGACAGGCCCGAAGATACGTGTCCCCAACGGTTCGCGCTGATTGTTGATCAATACGGCGGAGTTGTCGTCGAACCGGATGTAAGACCCGTCGGGTCTGCGTATCTCTTTTTTGGTTCTGACAACGACTGCCCTGAGGACGTCGCCTTTTTTCACCTTGGCGTTGGGAATGGCTTCTTTGACGGTCACCACGATGATGTCCCCAATGCCCGCATAGCGTCGTTTGGATCCACCCAGCACCTTGATGCAATATACCGCCCGTGCACCCGAATTGTCCGCCACCGTCAGTTTTGTTTCGGCCTGAATCATGTCTGTCGTCCTTTATGGCTATACGGCTTTTTCGATGATGTCTGTCACGCGCCACCGTTTGAGCTTGCTGATAGGCCGTGATTCGGAAATCATCACCTTATCGCCGATACTGCAGCTGTTGTCCTTGTCGTGGGCGGCGAACTTGTTGCGTCGTCGAATATACTTTTTGTACAGGGGATGCTTGACCAGCCGTTCAACCTGCACGACGGCGGTCTTGTCCATTTTATCGCTAACCACGGTGCCGATGAGTTGTCTTTTAATTCCACGATTTTTCATGACCGCATCTTAATCTTCTTTTGGGGTTTGTGATTTGGCGTTCAAGATGGTTTTCAAGCGGGCGATATCTTTTTTGGTCTCCCCGATTTTCTTGGGGTTCTCCAGCTGCCCGACTTCGTGCTGAAACCGTAGGTTGAACAGGGCCTCCTTGAGATCGGCGACCTTCTGCTGAATCTCGTCGGCACTAAGGTCTCTGATTTCGCTCGCTTTCATTATGAATCGCTCCTCTCCACAAACCGGGTCTTGACGGGGAGCTTGTGGGCGGCGAGGCGCAGGGCCTCCTGGGCCATCTCCCGGCTGACACCGGTCATTTCATACAGCACCCGTCCCGGCCGAATGATGGCGACCCAGCCTTCCGGTGCCCCCTTCCCCTTACCCATGCGAACTTCAGCCGGCTTTTTGGTGTACGGTTTGTCGGGAAAGATGCGGATCCAGATTTTGCCCCCCCTTTTGACGTGGCGGGTCATGGCGATACGCGCCGCCTCAATCTGTTTCGATGATATCTTGCCGCAATCGACGGCCTGCAGTCCGAATTCACCGAAATTCAGATCGCTGCCCCGGTAGGCGGCCCCCTTCATTCTTCCCTTTTGACTCTTGCGATATTTGACCTTTTTAGGGCTCAGCATGTCGTATCTCCCGCAAGCCTATCCGCGAATTTCAGCTTGATCCTTTTTGAGAATTTCCCCATGAAACACAAACACCTTGATTCCGATGATGCCGTAAGTGGTGCGGGCTTCGGTGATGCCGTAATCGATATCTGCCCGCAGGGTATGCAGCGGTACCCGCCCTTCCCGGTACCACTCCGTTCGGGCCATCTCGGCGCCGCCCAGGCGGCCCGAGCAGATGATTTTTACGCCCTGGGCGCCGAATCGCATCGCTGATGAAACGCCACGCTTCATGGCCCGGCGAAACGCGACGCGCCTTTCGATCTGCATGGCTACGTTTTCGGCTACCAATTGGGCGTCGACCTCGGGTTTGCGAACTTCCTGGATGTCAATCAGCACTTCCTGACTGACGCGGCCCTCGAGTTCTTTTTTCAGTTTTTCAATCTCGGAGCCCTTCTTGCCGATCACAATTCCGGGCCGCGCCGTGAAAATGCGCAATCGCACCCGCCGGGTAGATCGTTCAATTTCAATTTTGGCGACACCGGCATGGTGCAGTTTGTCCTTGATGAACTTACGAATCTGAAAGTCTTCAAAGATATAATCCGCATATTTTTTGCCGGCAAACCACCGGGATTCCCAGGTCTTGACGATTCCCAGCCTCAATGAGATGGGGTTGACTTTCTGGCCCAAGCTAATTCCTCCTTACTGTACGGAACCTTCTGCTAACACAACGGTGATGTGAGCGGTTCTTTTGAGTATGCGCGATCCCCTGCCCCTGGCCCTGGCCCTGAACCGCTTCATGGACGGTCCCTGGTCTACGATCAGATTTCTGACGATCAGGTCGTCAACATCAATGCTCGTGTTCTGGTCGGCATTGGCAACTGCGCTGCGAACGATTTTTTCGACGATGCCGGCGGATTTCTGCGGCATGAATTTCAGTGCATTGATCGCTGCTTCAGCGGGTTTCCCTTTGATAGCATCGACGATCATTCTCACTTTTTGAGGAGAAATGCGCACGTGTCGTTGAGTGGCTCTGACCTCCATTTAGGGCCTTCCCTTTCTATCTTCTAACTTTGGATTTCTTATCCGCTGCATGCCCGTAGTAGGTCCGCGTCGGAGAAAATTCTCCCAGTTTGTGTCCAACCATATTTTCCGTGACGAACACCGGCAGGAATTTCCTTCCGTTGTGCACGGCAAGGGTGATGCCCACCATCTCCGGCAGTATGGTTGAACGCCGCGACCAGGTCTTGATGACCTGATTGCTGCGGGACCCTTGTGCTTGGGTCACTTTCTTTAACAGTTTCGGGTCAATGAAAGGACCTTTTTTTAACGATCGTGGCATGTTATCTCCTGCTGCATGTTCATTTCAAGCCGAATGCTGAGCACCTTTAAACAAGCGGCTATTTGGTTCTGCGTTTGACGATGTAGCGATCGGTGCGCTTGTTCTTGCGAGTGCGATATCCCTTGGTGGGCATTCCCCAAGGAGAACAAGGGTGCCTTCCACCGGATGATCGCCCCTCGCCGCCGCCCATGGGATGATCCACCGGGTTCATGGCAACGCCACGGACTTTGGGGCGGCGACCTTTCCAGCGGTTGCGGCCCGCTTTGCCCAGTGAGATATTCTCATGGGTGACGTTGCCCAGCTGACCCACGGTAGCCTTGCATTTGAGCAGCACCATGCGAACTTCTCCAGATGGCAGTTTCACCAATGCATACCGATCTTCCTTGGCCATCAGTTGGGCAAAAGTGCCGGCGCTGCGCACAATCTGCCCGCCCTTACCCAGACGCAACTCGATATTGTGAATGTGGGTACCCAGGGGGATATTGGCCAGGGGCAGGTTGTTGCCCGGCTGGATGTCCGCGTCCGGTCCGCTCATGACCGTATCGCCCACGGCTAGCCTCAGCGGAGCGATGATGTAGCGCTTTTCGCCATCGGCATAGTGAAGCAGGGCGATGCGTGCAGATCGGTTGGGATCATATTCGATCGAGGCCACCTTGGCTGGGATACCGTCTTTGTCGCGCTTGAAGTCGATGACCCGGTAATACCGTTTGTGTCCGCCGCCACGGCGCCTGCAGGTAATTCGACCGTTGGCGTTGCGGCCACCCGACTTCTTGAGAATCCGCACCAAACTTCTCTCGGGTGATGTCTTGGTGATATCCTCAAAACCGGCGTAATTTTGAAATCGCCGCCCCGGGCTGGTCGGTTTTACTTTTTTAACTGCCATCGTATTGCTCCTAGCGTCTAAACACCTTCGAAGAAATCAATATGCTCACCGGGCATCAGGGTAACAATGGCCTTCTTCCAGTCCTTGCGTTTGCCCAGAATCCGCCCGCGCCGTTTGACTTTGCCCTTCACTTGCACCGTACGTGTTTTGGCTACCTTGACGTTGAAAATCTTCTCGATGGCCCTGGCAATCTCGACACGGTTGGCCCGTTGATCAACCTCGAAAGAGATCTGATTGTTCTCCTCTTTCTGGATATTGGTCTTTTCGGTAATAACCGGCCTTTTGATGATGTCGTATTGGTTCATCAGCTCAATCTCCCCTCTATGCCTTCGATCGCCGGCTGAACGAGAACCAGCTTGGGGTACTTGAGAATGTCGTACACATTCAGGCCCTGGGTCTGAAGCACTTTTACGCCCGGAACGTTTCGAGAAGAGAGCTCGAGGTGTTGATCCTTCTCGGAGGTAATGATCAGCGCCTTCTCGATATCCAGCCCTTTGATGATTCCGGCAAAGACTTTGGTTTTGATCGCTTCCAGTTCAATCTTGTCCACAACCATCACCTGCTGGTCCTGCGCCCGGCAGCTCAGGGCCATTTTCAGGGCCAGCTTGCGAACCTTTTTGGGTACCTTGTGGGAGAAGTTACGTTGACCGGGGCCGAAGACGACGCCGCCCCCACGCAGTATCGGCGATTTGATGTCGCCCTTGCGGGCACGCCCGGTGCCTTTCTGGCGGTACAGCTTGTGACGGCTGCCCCGCACGTCGGACCGGCGCTTGACGGATGCCGAACCAGCTCGCCGGGCATTCATCTGAGCGGTGACAACCTGGTGCAAAACGCTCTTTTTAACCGGAACGTTGAAGATCGCGTCGTTCAATTCGGCCTGCGAGACGACATCTCCGGCAATATTGATTACATCAACAACGGCCATAGTGTTCCTCGTTCACTGCCTCCCGTGGTGGCTGCTTCCACACAAAAGAACGCAACCTTGGGGCGGCTTGAAGCTCCTGCAGTTACCCGAACAGGACCTTGTTTATGGTTACGATTCCTGACCGACTCCCGGGAATAGGGCCCTTTAAAAGGATGAGGTTCTCTTCCGAGCGAATATCGACAATTTCCAGGTTCCTGACCGTTTTGGTCTCGACACCGTACTGCCCGGGCATGCGCTTGCCTTTAATGACCTTTGAGGGCCAAGCACTACAACCGATGGAACCGGGTGTCCGTTTGCTGTGGGAACCGTGGGTCATCCGTCCGCCGCTGAAGCCATGCCGCTTCATGACCCCGGAGAATCCGCGTCCTTTGGTGGTTCCGGTAACGTTGACCTTTTCACCGACGGCAAAGATGTCAGCCCCGATGGCCTGGCCAAGGGTATAGTCGTCCGGATTGTCCACCCCCACTTCCTTCACGGTGGCGTAGCAGGTATCGCCGGCTTTATTGAAATGCCCCTTGAGTGGTTTGGTGGTCTTTTTAGCCTTCTTGATACCAAAGCCCAACTGCAAGGCCTTGTATCCGTCTGTCTCGTCCGTCTTGACCTGGGTAACCACACAGGGCCCCGCCTGCAGAACGGTGACCGGAATGTATTTTCCGTTGGGCCCGAACACGGAGGTCATGCCCAGTTTTTTTGCTACCAGTCCTTTGCACATCTTCCTAATCCCGTGTTAAAGTTTGATCTCCACATCAACGCCAGGAGACAGATCAAGCTTCATGAGCGCATCGACGGTCTGCTGGGTTGGCTCGAGAATATCCAGCAGGCGTTTATGGGTCCGCATTTCAAATTGCTCACGGGACTTTTTGTCCACATGCGGAGAGCGCAGGACGCAGAACTTATTGATGGTTGTGGGCAATGGAATTGGCCCGACCACCTTTGCTCCGGTCTTTCGGGCCGTATCGAAAATATCGCTGGCCGACTGGTCCAAAAGCTTATGGTCGTAAGCTTTGAGCCGGATCCTGATTTTGGAGTTCATTATCATCGTTATCGACTCTCTTTTTATTCAATGATTTCGCTGACGACACCGGCGCCCACGGTACGACCGCCTTCGCGGATGGCAAAACGCAGCTCCTTCTCCATGGCGATCGGCGTGATCAGCTCCGCGGATAT
>JAAUYD010236655.1_pt1 | contig 18061 bp, 10 predicted proteins | sample 7278101 | NCBI WGS metagenome assembly JAAUYD01 (sample SAMN14350128, study PRJNA611818) | marine sediment metagenome | isolation source: surface marine sediment (0.6m) | place: French Polynesia: Moorea | collected 2018-08 | reverse complement strand
CCGGTGGTATACCGATGGGTGCCGTGTTATGCAACGACCGCATTAATGTGCCGCTTAAAAGCCATACGTCAACTTTCGGCGGCAATCCAACTGCCTGTGCAGCAGCCCTCGCATCCCTAGACGCCATCGACAAAGAAGGGTTGATCGAAAATGCCCAACGATTGGGAAATTATCTCGTTGAACAAATCCGGGCGATAGAGAGCAAAAAAATCAGAGACGTCCGGGGCCTTGGTTTGATGGTCGGCGTCGAGCTAAAGGAAAAAGCCGGATCCTACGTTCAGATGTTGATGGAAAAAGGGGTGATAGCGCTTTTGGCCGGCGCTACGGTAATCCGGCTGCTGCCCCCGCTGGTAATTACAAAAGAAGAGATCGATACGGTCGTATCGGCGCTTGAAGAGATACTTTGAGACGCCAAGAAAACGCCGCTAATAGTAATGCCCCATATGAGCGAAAAAGCTCAAACAGACGTTATTGGTCAATAGTTGTTGGTTATTAGAGTACGATAAGGCTCTCATTTTGTAATTCCACTATAGATAAAATATAAGAATGGATGTTATTCCTCAGAAACAATTAACCGATAATTTATAACGAATAACACCCAATTGATATTTAACTCAATTAGAGTAATAGAGTATCGAGCATCGAGTATCCAGTATTGAGTATCGAGCATCTATTATCGAGTTTCCAACATCAACTATCCAGAATCGAGCAACCAGTATCCACCAACCAGCTTCTCTCACAGATGCCAAGTAAACCGCAAAAAAAGTCCACCAGACTCAAATCGACACCGACCCAGAGAAAAAGGACCAGACCGGAGATATCGGAAAAAGACCTGACACGTTTTGAATTTCATCGCCATGCCCTAGCATTGATGCCGGAACCAGCAGACAAGGACCCCGGTGTGGCGGTTAGGGTCGACGGTGACGGTCCGGCTTTGGAATTATTAAATTGTAATTGTGCCCAGTCCGCAAAAAGAACATGCAGTCATGTTAAACAGCTGATCGCGATAAACCAGTTTCTAAGTTCAAAGCTTGGTGACAGATCAATAGAACAGGATTTTAGAGAAAGCATCTGGCACCGCATCGCGGCAGCCATCGCGGACGGTTCTGGTTATACGCCCCAAACCGTATATTCGAGGACTGTATCGGAAAATGGCCGGGAGGTTTTAGAGATTTATGGTTCCCAGGATGAACAAGTACTTATCTATCATTCCAACGGTTCGGATCGTGTCCGTTTTGCGGATCGTTGTATCCTACACAGCGAAGATAAAAAAACCCTTACCCGGGCCGGTATTCTGTCACAACTGATGCTCTGGACCCTGACGGATAACGAACGTAAAATGTCCGAACGGGGTTTCAAAACCCGCAGGCAGGCCCTGCAGGAAAAATTTTACTATCGCCTGGCATACCATGCTTACCGGGAGCAGGGCACAGGTAACTTTACGATCGACACCGACGTCGATCCGGTCCAAGGCACTTTTTGGCTAAAAGTACAAAACCTTAAGGGTAAACCAGTTTTTCGGCTGGCAGTGCCGCGCACCAGGGTAAAAGCATTGCTTGAGTGCCTGAAGGATTGCGGTCTCCGATACCAGGGGCTGGAGATTCATCCGGTGCCCCTCATCACCGTTTTCAAATTGTCAAAAACCGGCGGCAATAAACCGACGCTCGAGATCACACCATGCATTCAGCTGACCCTGCAAAATGGTAAAATTCGATTATGGGATGAGGCCTCGATCGAAAAATTTCGTTACGGTGATCTTATCTACCTAACCGGCCCGGACATACTTGCCGACCACCCGAATCCTCGCCGGATTCCCGCCGGTATCGGCACCCTGATATCCGGTAAAATCATCATCAAGAAAGAAGAGATTCCGGATTTTCTGGACGCCTTTGGCGCTGACTTCAGCAAGGGACTTTTTTTGCCGGACGCCTCGGCCAAAACGCTCAATATCTTTAGACGCCCGGAACGTATCACCATTACACCCCGAACCCTGGAGCGCGACTGGTGCTGGCTGTCAGTCGACTATGGTTTCGGCACTTCAAGTCTGGCACTTTCCGATATCCTGCGGGCCAGGGCAGAGAGTCGGCGTTATATTGAGACCCAGGACGGCTGGCTGGATGCGCAGGCGCCTGAGTTCGACGGACTGGACCTTCTGCTCCATTCCGAACAATCCACTGCAGATGAAGTCAAAAAAAACCATATAAAAATATCACGTCTGGCATTGCTTCGCCTTCAAGCTTCGACGACCCAAGAGCTGATCGTCGATGGCCAAAAAACTCTGGTGAATCGCCTGAATTGTTTGTTAAATTTTAAGCCATCCGTACCGCTTCCCAAACTCAAAGGGTTGGTTTCAAAATTGCGGACCTACCAGCAGCGCGGTGCCGAATGGATCTCATTTTTATATGAGAATGGGTTCGGCGGCCTCCTGTGTGACGATATGGGCCTTGGAAAAACCCATGAAGTCATGGCCTTTATGGTGTATCTACGCAGCCATCGCAAAATCAGAAAACCGTTTCTAGTGGTTTGCCCCACAACGGTTTTAAGTCACTGGTATGAAAAAATCAGAGACTATGCTCCCGGTTTGAGGGCGGTTATTTACCATGGAGGACTGCGGAACCTCGACAATGCTCTCAAAGCTGGTGATGTGATCCTTACTTCCTACGGTATTTTGCGCCGGGATATCCGTATATTGCTCAAGCGTGCCTTCGGTCTGGTTGTCTTTGATGAAATCCAGCACATAAAAAACCACCTCACTCAATCCTATATGGCTGCCATCCGAATCCGTGGGCGTATGAAACTAGGTTTGACAGGAACCCCCATTGAAAACACCCTGTCGGAACTCAAGGCGTTGATGGATCTGGTAATTCCAGGCTATTTGGGTCGGGATCAGACGTTTAATTCCCGCTATGTCAACCCCATTGAACAGAACCTGAAAAGCCCCCGCCGGTCGGAATTGAGCCGTCTGGTCTCACCGTTTACCCTTCGCCGTTTGAAAGCGACGGTGTTGAGCGAATTACCGCCCAAAATCGAAGATATTCGTACCTGTCGCTTGAGTGAGGATCAGGTAAAATTTTATCGTGATGCAGTCGCCAACCGGGGACATGAACTCGTTCAGCTATTGAGAAAACCCAACAAGGCTGTTCCATACATTCACATATTCGCGCTTCTGACCTTGCTCAAGCAAATTTGCAATCACCCGGCGACGATTGAAAATAACTATGAAAATTACGATCAATTCCAATCCGGAAAATGGGAGCTTTTCAAAGAGCTGTTGGACGAATCCCTCGATAGCGGGCAGAAAGTAGTTGTCTACAGCCAATATCTCAACATGATCCGCATCATGGAAAAATATCTGGACCAAAATAAAGTAGCCTACGCGACCCTGACCGGCGCCAGCCGCAACCGCGGCAAAATCATCGATCGGTTCAACACCGATCCCGACTGCCGAGTGTTCGTAGGCAGTCTGAAAGCCGGAGGTACTGGCATTGATCTGGTGGCCGCTTCGGTCGTCATCCACTATGATCGCTGGTGGAATGCGGCCAGGGAGGACCAGGCCACCGATCGTGTCCATCGTATTGGACAGAAACGGGGTGTTCAGGTTTTCAAACTCGTCACAGAGGGAACCCTGGAAGAAAAAATATCCGCCATCATAGTCAGGAAAAAAAAACTCATGGAAGGTGTCGTAAAAGAAGATGATCCGGGACTGTTGAAAACATTCTCTAGAAATCAGCTGATCGAGTTATTGGCTGCTCCCGGTGCCTAATTAAAATCAATTCAAGATTGACAATTATCAGCGCCTTGGCTATTTGAAATACTGAGATCATACCGACAAGGAGAAAACTAATTTGGACTTTAACCCCTGTATGAAACACAAGGCCGTCCGAAAGGCTGTCCGCAAATTTGCCGAAACTGAGCTGGGGCCCATCAGTCACGAAATTGATCGTGAATCTCGCTTTCCCTGGGAAGTTATCGAAAAAATGAGACCGCTCAACTATTTCGGCCTTCAGGTGCCGCGCAAATACGGCGGTGCGGAGCTTGATACTATTAGTTATGCGATAACTATCGAAGAGCTTTCACGGGTATGTGCCGCCGTCGGTCTCTGCGTCACGGTGCACAACAGCGTGGGTGCCTACCCGATCGTGCGGTTTGGCACCGAAAAGCAAAAAAAACGATTTCTACCGTCATTGGCCAATGGAGAGCATATCGGCGCCTTTTGTTTGACCGAAGCCAACGCCGGATCCGATGCCGGTGCGGTTGAGACCACCGCGGTGGCTGATAATGGCGATTATATCATTAATGGAACCAAGGTGTTTGTGACCAACGGCGGTGTCTGCGGTCTGGCACTCACTTTCGCGGCCATGGATTTGGGTGGCCGTCGAAGCGGCGCAGGTGTTTTCATAGTTGAGAAGGGCATGCCGGGTTTCTTCGTCGGCGAGCTCGAAGACATGTGCGGCATGCGTGCAAACCCGGTATCTTCTCTCTTTTTTGAAGATGTCCGTTTATCGCATAGCCACATGCTGGGCCATCCGGGTGACGGTTTGAAGATTGGACTCAACACATTGGATACGGGCCGCATCGGCATAGGCGCCCAGGCCCTGGGAATTGCCCAGGCGGCCTTCGAGGCCGCAGTAAAATATGCCAAAGAGCGCCAACAGTTCAGAAAACCAATTTCATCATTTCAAACTATCCAGAACTATCTGGCCGATATGGCCACGGAAATTGACGCCGCGCGTCTTTTGTTATACCGGGCCTGCGCATTCAAAGATGCCGGTCAACCCTTTGGATCGGCAGCTGCTATGGCCAAGCTGCATTGCAGCACAACCGCCACACACGTGACGAACCTAGCTTTGCAGATCCACGGTGGCTACGGTTACAGCAAAGAATATGATGTGGAGCGCTACTTTAGAGACGCCAAGGTCACCGAGATATACGAAGGTACCAGCGAGGTACAAAGAATGGTTATTGCGAGATCGGTGTTGTCGCAATTGACCTGAAAAATGGTAAGTTCGGCGGCTACTAGAAGTCGAACTTTTTCGAAATAAAAAGCTTGATGAGCCGAGATGTCAATCTGTCAGTTGTAGGTGGCCTATTGTCCGTTGTGTAATGAGGAGAAAGCAAATTAAATAAGGAATGTACCTTTTCTTTTAGCAACACACAACATGCAACTGACAACAAACATTTTGCGTAAAGTTCAATCAAGTCTGTGCAACTTTGGAATCAGAAACAGTTCATTAAAGTGAAGCTATAGTAGGAAACAACAAAATCATGCTAAATATGGTTGTCTGCATCAAACAGGTTCCCATGGTTTCCGAACTTCCGTGGAATCCCAAAACGGGAACATTGAAGCGTGAATTGGCGGAAGGCATGATGAACCCGGCCTGCGCCCATGCCTTGGAGGCTGCGCTGCAGATTAAAAGCCGACACGGCGGCAAAATTACGGCTGTTACAATGGGTCCCCCAATGGCCGAAGAGGTGCTTTACGAGGCCATGGCCGTGGGAGCGGATCATGGTATTCTTCTTTCCGATCCGGCCATGGCCGGTGGAGATACTTATGCCACGTCCTATACCCTTGCCCGGACCATCGAAAATCAATGTCCTGGCTTTGACTTGGTTCTGTGCGGCTGTTTCACGAGTGACAGCGAAACCGCCCAGGTTGGTCCCCAGCTTGCCGAAGAGTTGGATATACCTGCAGCAGCCTACGTGGAGCAATTGGAAATCACAAATCGTAAAGTGCGAATGCAGCGCATATCAGACAACTTTCTTGAAATTATGGAAATGAAACTACCCGGACTGGTCACCATCATGGACCGGGTTTATGCCCCCCGCTACCCATCACTCGATGGACTGTTAAAAGCGTATGAGAGGCCGCAAATCAAAATTCTCAGTGCAGCGGATATTGGTTTGGAAGCCCAAGTCATCGGGCAAAAAGGCTCTCCGACTAGAATTATGAATGTCTACTCTCCCACAGCAGAAAAAAAGAATATCGTTGTCAAGGGAACAGCGAAAAAGGTCGTCGATCAATTATTTAATCAGTACGGAGATAAAATCAGCAGTGCCATGGGAAAAGATCTGAAAAAGATATGAGCCAAGTTAAACAATCAATATGGGTATTCGCCGATTACCGCAATTATTTTCAAAACCGGGTAACGTTACAACTGCTGGCCAAAGCCCGAGACCTGTCCGCCGGCATAAATGCAGAGGTATGTGCCGTGGTATTCGGTCACCATACCGACGAATACGTGAGCGAATACATTGCTCACGGCGCTCAAAAAGTTCTTCTCGTCGAGCACCCTTCCCTGAATCAATACAGTGTTGAAAAGTTCACGCTGTTGATGTCAAAACTCGCGGCAGATTACCAGCCGGAAATTATTTTGATCGGTGCCACCTCGTTTGGAAGAGAATTCGCTCCACGGGTGGCCAAACGTCTTGGTACCGGCCTGACGGCCGACTGCATTGGTCTTGAAATTGATGCCAAGGGACATTTATTGCAAATCGCGCCTTCTTTCGGCGGCAACCTGATCGCTGAAATTATCACACCGGACCATCGGCCCCAAATGGCCACCGTCCGACCCGGAACGTTTCAGGAACTCCCCCATGATAATACCCGTCGTGGAGAAGTCATTCGCATCCCATTGCCCAAAAAAATTCCCACAGATCGCCTGCGGCTTGTTGCTTACGAGCGCCGAGCCAGCCGCGACCAGCGGCTTGAAGAGGCCAAGGTCGTAGTTTGCGGCGGTAGGGGTATGGGCAGCAAACTGAAGTTTAAAAAACTTTACGAACTTGCGAAACTGCTCTCTGGCGAAGTCGGTGCCACCCGTCCGATCGTATACGCCGGCTGGGCCGATGACGATGCCCTCGTCGGTCAGGCCGGCAAACACATCAAGCCTCGCATTCTTTTTTCATTTGGCATCAGCGGCGCCATCCAGCATACTGCCGCCACAACAGATGCTGACTTTATTATCGCGGTCAATAAGAATCCAAATGCCACCATGATGAAAATGGCGGATGTTGCTGTGGTGGCCGATGCCAGTCAAGTATGTTCCGCTTTAATCAAAGGCTTGAAGCAAAGGATCCAGACCAAGTCTGACTATTTAGAGTGATCCCGAGATCACTGAATAAATTTATCCGAGTATTAATTCCTACCAAATTACTCATGTAACCGCCTAAGATTTATCCTAAAACATACAAGGGGTGCATAAAAAGACAAACGAAGGGGCGATAATTGCATTTGCATTTGCGGCCAAGAGTGTTTGACAGAATAACGTTGCGCTGTCGGCAGTTTTGCAATGCTGCTTTAAATTGTCATAATAACCCAGCTGGTTTATTCCAAACGGAACATATTTATGACAACCGCTATAAATATTGGGAAATAAATGCTTAATGTGGTTTGCACACTTCTTGCAGCATGTTCGACGAATTCGTCAGCGGCGGATAATGTCCATCCGTAAATGATGCCTTTCGATTGAAATTTTTTCATTTTTTTAAGAAAATGATTTGACTCTTTGTTGGATTCGAGGTTTACTTTCAATGATGACTACGGGCTCGGGGACAACCCAATCTAAAGTCCCACTTCATTGCTGAAAGAGCCCTCGAAGAAAGATTTCAGGACAGTGTTAATCCCATTAGGGGGGGATGGAAAAAGAGCACCATGCCTTCAAATGTCGGATCCCCGAGGAAGGGTGGTTAGGCTTTTGGACCAGATCACATCAACTGAACAATAATCTGAATTTCCAATAGAGTGGCGTATAGCAGCGACGATTTTTCATTACCGGTGCATTGGCGCTTGAACGAGATACTTCTAGTGAGTCATAGTTGGTTGGTACTGCGGAGGTTGGTGTAAAAGGTTACACGAAAAGGGGATGAAATGAGATTGGCTTCAATTGTCATCTGCGTCTTATTAATAAGTACTGCAGGGCTTTCAGCACCCAACGAAAAATCCGGTGACGTTGCCCATACTGACTTGAGCAGTCCGGACGGATGGGATAATTATCGTTTTTTTGACCAAGACTGCCATGATATACACAAAGCCGGCATCGTAAGCCAATGGAGCACGACCGGCAACTATCTTTTTGATGACTGTTTTTTTAACCAGTTGCAAGCGACACCTTTATCTGATCATCAAGCCGACAAAGTACACTGGTTAAATTATTTTGAGAGACAATGGAACCAATTCGTGGAGGACGGGGTCGACACCAAATATGCTAAATTAGAATTCATGTCTGTCGGCGCTGATATAGAAACTGAATTGAATAGCAATCCCGGCGCCCGCAATAGTGGTTATGATAAACTCATCATATGGCTAAAAAACGTGTATCGCGCATGGGTTTCAGAAGGCCATTCGGGTTCTATACGCTTGCTGCTTTTAAGCTTTGGACTGGTCGGGATTATCGGGATTAGAAGAAAACTTAAAAAAAAACCTTGACTCCGATTACCTGACAAGCGACCATCTGGTCTATCTTTGTCACATTTCTTCAATTGCTATCTTAAAAATCATCATTTTTTTTCATCCATTAATTTATTTCTTTTTTTACCGGCATTGATATTGAGTTGTGTCCTGAATACAACACAGTTGGCACCATATTTGCTACTTTAAACCCTAGGCATGCTGTACCTATATTTTACTAAATTCAAGTCATATTTTTTCGTTGGATGCAGGTGAATTATGGACGAAAAACCCAGCTACGAAAAATTGGAACAACGGTACAAAGCCTTGGAAGAAAAATTCGTCCAGCACTGGCAATCGAAGGAAGAATTTCACGAGCTGGAAAAGCGCTATCGCGATCTCTTCAATAGTATTAATGATCTGATTATGATCCACGATTTGGAAGGTCGCCTGCTCAATGTGAATCCGGCTGTATCCAAGCTCTCGGGCTACCCATTTGAGGAATTAATCGGACGACATATCAGCGATTTCATCATCCCTGAATTCCGGCCGCTTTTCCAGAACGAGTATTTAAAAGAAATCAAGACTAAAGGACGTTCGGAAGGTGTGGTCATATTCCAAGCCAAAGATGGGCTTCAGCATTATGTTGAATATAACAATCTTGTGGTTGCGCCGGAAGTGGGCCAGCCCTATATCAGTGGGCTTGGCCGCGATATTACCGGCCGCGTTCTAGCTGAACGATCCCTGAGACAAAGCGAAAAGCGGTACCGAACCGTTTTTGAGACAACTGGCACGGCGACTATCATCGTCGAAGATGAAGGAACCATTTCGCTTGCCAATTCGACCTTTGAGAATCTTTCCGGTCTTGGCAAAAGCGAGATAGAAGGTAAAATGCCGTGGACTGATTTTATCTTGAAGGATGACTTAGCGCAGATGAAAAAATTTCACGGTGATTGCATAAAAAACCCAGACGCGGCATGCAATAATTGCGAGGCAAGATTCATTGATTCCCAAGGCAAAATAAAGAATGTATTTGCCGCCATCAAGGTGATACCGGGCACCCACAAAAGTGTCGTTTCTCTACTTGATATCTCAGACCGCAAAAAAATGGAGGAGGCTTTGAAAAAATCCTATGAGGAATTAGATCGACGAGTCAAAGAGAGAACTTCTGACCTGGCGGCAGCCAATGAGCAATTGAAGCGCGAAATAGGAGAGCGCCAGAAGGCTGAAGCAGAGAAGGAAAAACTGATCGTTGATCTTAAAGGGGTCCTCAAGGAAGTCAAAAAACTAAGCGGTCTCATACCTATCTGCTCATCCTGTAAAAAGATTCGGGATGACAGAGGATATTGGAACCAATTAGAGGTTTTTATCCAGAAGCATTCAGAAGCTGAATTCAGCCATGGCGTTTGCCCGGACTGTGCCAAAAAATTATATCCCGATTTTGAAATTTATAGCCGAATCGGCCATAAAACCGATTAACCCAACTTAATAAAACAAACGAAAAAAGAGCAGCGCCTCCACAAGTCCAGCATAGAAAAAAAGCCATGACAAGGAGGAGCTGCTCTTTTTTTTCGATTTTCCGTTCGATCGGTTTTCTTTATCAACAGCAACCGCTGAGAATCTACCTTAGCTGTCTTTCTATTCCGGACGCGACAGACCCGGATGATATACCATGGTGACTTTGAAATAATAGGCCGGGTTAAATCCCCAATCATCATCGGGCCGCGGATTGGGCTCATGATTTCCGGGCAGACTGACATAGTTGAAATCACTGATCGCAAAATAAAACATCCCGCCCCAGCCGTCTCCTACCCAAAGATCATCAGTTAAGACTTGGGTGTCGATATCGATCAGACTGTTGTCGACGGGATCCTGATCGCCGACACATCCAACATAGCCGTCGTTTTCGGTGGGTCGGTCTACCAAATATTCATTGTCATTCCTGTCACGGTAATACTTCCAAATATATTCGACATCTGTAGCCCCACCGGATACCAGCCGGACTTCGACATCATAATACCATTGGTCATCAGGATTGTTTGGATCCAGGGTCTGCATGGCAATTTGAAACCAGTCCTGATCCCCCTGGTAGTCTATGTAACCTGCGATCCAGGGAAACGATATGGTGGTGGTGCCGTCGGGGTTTGTCGTCTGGGTGATCCCCGCGCCGCCGTTGCGATAATCAAGCAGGGCTGTGTCGGCGTCAAAGGATGCTTGCACCAGTGATGTTGTTTCCAATTCCACCTCAACAGCATTCGGTCCATTGCCTTCAGAGACCTCATCAAAGTATACCGGGCTGGTTGCCGGGCCATTCGGTATGGTCGTCGGTATGTTTAAAACGTTTGCCTGAAGGGTATATATCTCATCGTCTCCTTCGTCGTTTTGATAATCACTAATTTTAATTAGATAGGTGGCCGTATGGGGTGCCGAGGTACTCTGAGGTATCCATACGCTGGTCTTCAACTCCGTGGCACCATCCGATCCGTCGGCATCATGTGTTTTCTTGATGACGCCATCCCGCATCAGGCTCAGATAGTACTCCACCCGCCCCGCCGCAGCGGTATCCAGGAATAGCTCAAGCACTTTCGGTGTGCTCGTGTCGATATCAATACGGTACCAGTCCTCGTCTCCACGAAAGGCAATTTTTCCGTTAGTGGCCACACCGGACGTCAGCGCATCGGCCGTTCCAAGGGTGTTATTGCCGTCTGTTTGAACCTCCGGTGGATCGTCGATATCCAGCACTTCCACCGATACCGTATAAGGTGCCTGCGCGGTGTTTTTCTGGCTTTCGGCTGCCTTGACGACCAACAAATGATCGCCGCTGCCAGACATGATTTGAGTTGAGTAGGCAGCTGAGCCGCTGACAAATGTACGGCTGAGCAATGAATTATCCCCGGCATCCTTTAAATCCAACTGGTAGTCAAATACCAACTCATCATCACCGGCATCGTCAAAGCGAACATTGAGCACCTTCAGTCCTACCGTGCCAAGACTGCCGACCGGCAGGGCATACCAGTCTTCATCACCGGCATAGGCAATGGCGCCGTCGGTGGAGAAGGTCCGAGCGGCGTCATTGTAGGCCATGCTCGAGGCCGTCGCCATCGTGTCGTTGGCATAAATCTCATCGACGGCAACCGATTCCACACAAACCTCATAGTGCGAGGCGCTGTCGAAGTCGTTTTGACCCTGGTCTTTGATCACGACGTAATGGGTTCCCTCGTCAAGGCGGGGAAGCATTTGAAAAAAATTACCCTGTCCGCTTGTCAGGGAGTCCAGCAATTCGCCTTCGGCATCATAGAGTTCGATACCCAAATCAACATCGGTGCCGCCGGCAAATGGTGTAAAATCGACTTTCACCGCATAAATGCCGCTGTCAGGCGTGTCAAACCGGAAGCAATCCAGATCACCGATGGATCCGATACGATCGGTTTGACAGGTGTCAGCGTCGTCCACCACGATCGGTGCGGCTTGGGCAAAGCTTTCGTTGCCTTCGGCCGGCATTTGATAATCAATGGTTAAATTGTACGGTTGGGACGAGGCTTCGTCGTCCATTAAATCACGGACAGCAATGTAAATGTCCTTGGGCCGGTCGATGTATACGTATATCGTAATATCGGTCGGCAATTCACTGTCCTCCATGGCATGCTCGGCATATAAACGGATCCTGTTGCCGTCGGCATCTTCTTCATAGACAGTTACCAGGACATCGATCTCGGGCCGCATATGATTGCCCGTACAGCTGACCTTTAAAATATTATTGGCTTCTACCACCCGGAAATGATACCAGTCCACTTCACCGGTTGCAGCAATTTTACCCTGAACGCTGCGGTTTAAAGAAAGCTCGGTCACTGTATCCGCATTGTCGGAACTGGACCCCGAACCCCAACAGCCAGTCAAAAATATTATCATAACGATAAGCAAACCAAATCTTTTCATAGCCATCTCCTCCTCTGCTTTTATTGAATGAGCTGAAAATCAGCGGGAGTCAGTGTCACGTGGCGGCGGTCCTCATCATAGTTTATTACAACCTCGGCCATTCTAAACAACGGCAAGGTATCCGGATTGTCTTCCGGCACTTGAGCAATATACAGTCGAACAATATTCTCGCCGGGAGGTCTTTGAACTTCACCGTCAAGGCTGTATCCCAACGTATCCATCAGATCGATATTGGATATAGTGAAGTCGAATTGCCGCACGTAGGAAATACCGGATTCGCCATCATCCACGGGCACCAGCCCCATATCCCGGATATCATATTGATAACTGTGTCGATTTCTGATTTTGGGATCGTTGGACGTCACATTAGAGTGCTGTTGTACTTCCTTCCAGTCCTGATCGCCGTCAAAATCACTGTCAGTCGTCATCTGGATTTCCAAAGGATTGGTCCCTGTCACAAACTCGATGCCGTCGGGTATACCGTCTCGATCGGTATCGGGAAGGTGGCGATTGGTCCCTTTGACATACTCTTCGCAGTCGGTTAGACCGTCCTGATCTGAGTCCGGCCAGAGGCCGTCCGGCTGCAAATCACAGGGGCTGTCCGGTGCCAAGGGATCCAACTCATGGCCGGGCGAGCTGACCTTGATTTCAAAATAATCGCTCAATCCGTCGCCGTCGCTGTCCAGTGTCACAGGGTCAGTGCTGTGTGTGGTTTCTTCAGCGTCAATCAGGCCGTCACCATCACTATCGACATATAGAATCTCGATCCCCGGGCGACAGTTGTAATTGTAGGCCAGCATATATTTAATCGAGTATTCGACTGTCAGACGCATATCCACAATGTTGATAAAATCGATGGCTTCAGCCGTCTCAAAGAGCCTGAACTGGCCATGCCCGCGATCTGCCATCCCCTGCAGGGTATTCTCGGCGATCTGGCGAGCCTGATCTCCTTCGGAGCCCGGCGGAAACATACCCAACAGCAGAAATGTATGGAAATTAAACGAACCGACCCCTGCTTCGGTGGCCATGTCGTAAGTTTCTTCGACCCGATTCCAGATCTCCGAATCAGACTGGCGTCCCCCCTGAACATTGGACATGCCGTCGCTTAAAAAAATCACGATATACTTCGAACGTATCAAGTTTTCTTCATTATCGATGTTCAGAATATCCCGCTGAACGTCTCCGTAGATCGCGTCCAGGGTTCCAAGGTAGTCCGTCATGGTGTCGTTGTAGGCCGAATCCAACACATAATTGAGTTCGACCGGATCTTTGGTGAAACCGGGATTCCCGTCTGCGTTGCGGGTTCGCCGAAAGACATCGTTGTTCCAAAGCATGATTTCAAACGATACATTTTCATTGGTATTATAGGTATCTATAAAATTGCGTACGGCTTCTATTCTTAAAAAATGGGGGTCTGAACCAACCAACTGTCCCTGAATTTCATCACCCATGCTCAGCGAACAATCGATGGCAAAAAGCACTTTGACCGGAAAGCTGATTTCATCAGGACTTTCGGTCAGAAATGTTCCGCTGAGCGTCATTTTCTCGGTAGCTGAAACTCTCTCTAAAGAGACGTCATCGCAACCGCTGATTGTGATCAACACCCAAAGGCAGAGACTGATAATTTTTAATTGATTACCCATCACATACGTCTCCTGTTCCATCCTGATCGGCATCGGATTGTGCCGGGTTGGACACCCTGGGACAATTGTCGCAGGCATCGCCGACCCCGTCACCGTCAAGATCGTTGTTTTCGTAGGTATGGCAATTGGGACAAAGGTCCATATCTCCCACTGCCGACTCCAGATATCCGTCGTTGTCCCAGTCTTCATCGCAGGCATCGCCGGCAGTATCGCCAATCATGTAAAAATCACTGTTTTCCTGACCGGGATTGTAGACTTTACTGCAGTTGTCAACAGTGTCCGGAACACCGTCGTTGTCATCATCAGCGTCGCATAAATTTCCCACCCCGTCACCGTCATAGTCTTTTTGGGCCGGATTCGCCACCGTCGCACAATTGTCAGCGGCATTTTCAAGAGCGTCACCGTCAATATCGTTGTCGCACTCATCGCCGAGTCCGTCACCGTCGATATCTTTTTGATTGTTATTGGCAGTGGCAGGACAGTTATCACAAGCATCGCCAAAATCGTCGCCGTCTGAGTTTTCACTCTGATCATTGGGGGTAAACGGACAATTGTCGCGGGTATCGACGGTGCCGTCGATATCGATATCTTCTTGCAGCGATACCAGCGGGCCCAAATCCCAAAAGACGACAATCAGAATGCCGCCCGAGCCACCACCTCCGGCCCCGCCTGTGGGGGGTGCACCACATTGATTTTCCCCACACTCGTCAAACCACTCATTAGGGTCAAAATCCGCATGCCCGGTGGGGGGGGTGATAATCAGCAAAACCAGCAAAAAACCAAGGGTTATTGTCAGCCTTTTCTTCATCGTTCACCTCCTTTTAGTGGCCATATCGGCCGGAGAACGGTTTTGGGCCAATGACACGCCAAATCGATCGTCGCATCATACCTTGCAGGCAATCGCAAGATGGCGGCAATCATAGGCCAGGACCACGTCCGTGAACTGACAGAACATCGAATAATGCGGTCGCTCTGCTCCACCATTTTATCTCATTTGTCTTCAACTGTTTTCAGCAAATCCTATCTCAAACCCTGAATAGCTTTTTCTATTTCCTTATCTTCTCCCATTCAAAATTCGATGTTGGCCGTTCGATGTTCGATGTTCATTTTCTTATGCACCTTCCACAACTTGCAGCGTAAAAACAACTTACCACTTATGCAATCGCTTCCGTGCTATCATTCCTGATAGAGGGCAATTTCGTTTTGAGATGCGGAATAAGTGCCGATGCAGGCACGATCATTGCCATCAAACCACAGATTGTTAAACTTGCCGATATCGCCAGATTGCGCCACCCTTTCGGTTTGCCAAACAGCATCACTGAGTCGGGCAAACTTTAGATTTTGTAGCGTGTATCCGGTGTGGCTTCTGATTTCATAGTAGGCAATGGCCGGCTGTCCCTGTGAATCAAATGCCAGACTGCAATAGCTGCCGCAGGAAACAGTGTCGTCAACGGTCTGAACTGTCCAGGCATTGTTTTGAAACGCAGCGTATTTTAAATAATAGACCGTATTGACACCGTTATTCTCCTTAACAGCGTACGCTACAGCCAGAGTATCATTTCCGGCAAATCGTGCGGCGCTCAGGGCCACAACCTCGCTATCTTCCTCAACCCAATCCAGCTGCCAAGTATCATCACCTGTGCGGCGGGCCACTCGCAATCCGGAGGTCTGATCGCCGAAATTTGTCTGATCGGCTTTGACGGCATAAAAGGCCACTGGATCTTCAGCTGCATCCAGAACAAGTTGGCAATGAAAGCCGACGCTGTTTTGAATGCCATAATCGAAGGCGGGAAACAGACTGCCCTCAATGGTTTCTTCGGTAATGGTTGACTCGTTGTTTAGCTGTCCTCGTTCGCGCTTGACATATCGCAAATCGGGATAGGTATGGTTCATGGCATCGCAGCCTTCATACGAAAACTGATAGCACACATGAACATCTCCTTGAGAATCAACCACCACATCGGCATCGGCCCCGGCAAGTCCGTCCGTCAGGACCGGGTTACGATGTACGAAACCTATGGCAGCCAGATACTCGCTCCAGCTCCCGTTTTCGGAGACACCGATCATCACATCAGATTGCTCTGCTCCACACTCGCGGAATTCTCCTCCCTGGTAGACGACAACCGGCTCACCGTTCTGGTCCAGGGCGAGATCAAGGGTCAGGCTGTTATCGACGGCCGCCACAACCACGGTTTCCGTCAGCGGTTCCAGGTGGCGAAACGAGAGGTCCCATAGGCTGTGCTCTATGGCGTATGGATAATCATCGTCCCCGCTGTCGCCGTAATGAACAACATGCAGCCGGTCACTCGAGTCAGCAATTACTTTGAGATTGGCGACCAGCAGACCGGTTGCATTCACATCGCCTATGATGGTTTTTTGCCAACCGCTTTCCTCGGTTGCGGCAGGGCTATTCACCGAGCCGCCCGAGTCTCCACCGCCACCCCCACTGCAACTAGATAAGGTGGCCAGCCCGTAAAAAATCATTAGAACAACCCATGCTTTGAAGATCCTACTTTTTGGTAATTTTATGGTTTGCATAATACATATCCCCCGCACGTGGATGTATTTGTCCTTTGATGGTATCCTTTGAACCGTTTGCTGAGATTTGGCCATAGAGCCGCTCGGCTTTACCCTGGTGACCGTAATATTGATAAAGACCGGCAAGATTGATCCTGGCGGCAGTATTGGCTTTATTTTTTTCGAGGGCCTGCTTGAAGGCATCCCGGGCGAGTTCATCCTCTCCAAGGTATAGCCAAGCAACACCTAAAATATTGTGAATTTGAGAGGCCACATCCGGTTGTTTACCCGTCGTCTTACCTGCCAGATGTTGGCCCACCAATGATGCTTGCCGATAGTCACCCTGATTGAGATACTCATCTGCCAGTTCCAGCAGTGGTAGTATATTTTCAGGCTGCTGGATTAATTGGTGGTGGAGTTCTCTAAAAGAGGGATCCTTCAAACTTCGAGCGGCTATCTCCACACCCTTGTTGACACCCGCAAATGATTTGACCGCCCGATCGGGATCAGCATCTAAACCGTCCAAATTGATAAAACCGATGAGCCGTGGATCACAGATTTCCCACTTGCGCGCCAACTTCAGACTTGTTTTACGATAGGTGTCGGCCTTATCGGCATATTGGCGAGCCTTTTGATTGAGGATCTCGACATACTGCTTTTTTTGCTCCGCTGTGAGTTTTGGCAATGGAGAGTTTTTCAAAAAGCGGGCAAATTCACGGTTGATTTCAGCCATGCGGTAACAAGCCCGCAAGGCCCAGGAAGGCGATTGATATTGTAGGATTTTTTGATAATTCTTTTCCAGGGATTCCAGCTGTTTTTTCTTGGCAGCCACAATTTTATCATCCAGGCGTTGCTTTAGCTGAAGCTGCAAATAGCGCCGGTGGGAGGCTTGCAGGAGGTGATACTCCATCCGGGCCATGTCATTATTAAGCATGGCATCGGAACCGGCTTTTTTGGGTTTAAATGCCTTCAACGCTTTTTGCCGGTATCGGCGCGCTTGTTTGGTATTTCCCTGTTGTAGATATAAATCCGACATTCGGGCTTGGGCTCTGATCCTGGCATTTTTAGAGAGCCGTTTATAATTTTTGTCTAAAGTTTGGATCGCAACTTTCAAATGGCCTTCCCGTTCGGCATTTTCTGCCACTGCGAAAACAACCTCATCTCGGGTCGAATGTTCAGGCGGCCGACGGATGAGAACCTGCCGATAGTTAGCAGTTGCCTTTCGATATTGCCCTAAATTTTGTCTGATTTGTGCGGCCTGGTATAAAAACTCCTGGGTATTTTTGTGCTTGGGTAAATTACGGCTAAATGACTCCAGGTAATCAGCAAGCAACCGATACTGATGGGTCTTCAAGGCCGTATCGATCAGCAGATTCAATGTGTTCTCGTACTGGTCCGATTTGGGAAATTTGGCAATCAGACTGGTACCGGCCGTAAACAGGGTATCTAAATCATTTTTGTCTTTACTGGCGACAATTAGCGCGCTGAGCGCCTGTTCGCTGACACCGTCACTGGCACCCTTGTTGACCAGCTTAATCAGACCAGATTTTCCATGCTCCCAATCGTCAATCGCCGAAACAGT
>JAAUYD010131424.1_pt1 | contig 18062 bp, 14 predicted proteins | sample 7278101 | NCBI WGS metagenome assembly JAAUYD01 (sample SAMN14350128, study PRJNA611818) | marine sediment metagenome | isolation source: surface marine sediment (0.6m) | place: French Polynesia: Moorea | collected 2018-08 | reverse complement strand
GAGGGTTCGCCGATCCGGCGTGTCGAACCCGTCGCGAGAGGGTCATCTCGCCGGTCGATCACGTCGCACAGGAGAGGTGTGCGAGCGTCGAAGCGCAGCGGAGACGGCGAAGCCCGATCAGAACTAGCCGCGCTGGTAGTTCGGTGCTTCCTTGGTGATCGTCACGTCGTGCGGGTGGCTCTCCTCGCGGCCTGCCGTCGAGACCTTCATGAAGCGGGCAGATGTGCGAAGCGCCTCGAGGTCGGCGGCACCGGCATAGCCCATGCCCGAACGGAGACCGCCGACGAGCTGATAGATCGTGTCGCCCAGCGGCCCGGCGTAGGGCACCCGGCCCTCGATCCCTTCGGGGACGAGCTTGCGGCTCGTCGCCGCGACGTCCGACTGGTGGCCGCCCTCGCCGTCGGACTGCGCGGTCGCATATCGGTCGGCGCCGAGGCCCTGCATGGCTCCGAGCGAGCCCATGCCCCGGTAGCTCTTGAATCGGCGACCCTCGAACAGCTCGGTCTCACCGGGGCTCTCCTCCGTGCCTGCCAGCAGCGAGCCGAGCATCACCGTCGTCGCGCCGGCGGCGATGGCCTTGACGATGTCGCCCGAATAGGTGATGCCGCCGTCGCCGATGACCGGCACGCCGATCTGCCGCGCCTTCTTCGCCGTCAGGTAGATCGCCGAGAGCTGCGGCATGCCGGCGCCCGAGATGATGCGCGTCGTGCAGATCGAGCCCGCCCCGACCCCGATCTTGACCGCGTCGGCACCTGCACGTGCGAGCGCCTCGACACCTTCTTCGGTGACGACGTTGCCGGCGGTCACGGGCAGATCGGGCCACGACCCCTTGATCCGTTCGATGGTCTTGATGACGCCGGCCGAGTGCCCGTGCGCGGTGTCGATGGCGACGGCGTCGACGCCCATCGCGACCAGCGCCTCGACCCTGTTCTCGACGTCGTCGCCGACGCCGCACGCCGCAGCGCACCGAAGCCTGCCCTTGCCGTCACGCGAGGCATTGGGGTAGTCGAGGCGCTTCTGGATGTCCTTGACGGTGATGAGGCCGGCGAGCTTGCCGTGCTCGTCGACCAGCGGCAGCTTCTCGATGCGGTGCTGCTGCAAGAGCACCTTGGCCTCGTCGAGCGAGGTGCCGACATGGCCGGTGACGAGGTTCTCGCTGGTCATGAACTCGCTGATCGGGCGCTCGAAGTCGGCGCCCTCGCAGAAGCGGATGTCGCGGTTGGTGAGGATGCCGACCAGCTCGCCGTCGCCGTTGGTGATCGGCACGCCGGAGAACTTGAACCGGTGCATCAGCTCTTCGGCCTCGAACAGCTTGGCCGTCTTCGGCAGCGTGACCGGGTCGGAGATCATGCCGCTCTGGCTGCGCTTGACCTTCTGGACCTCGGACGCTTGGGCCTCGATCGGCATGTTGCGGTGGATGACGCCGATGCCGCCGTAGCGGGCCATGGCGATGGCCATGCGGCCCTCGGTGACCTTGTCCATGGCGGCCGACACGAGCGGTACGGACAGCTCGATGTCGCCGGCGAACACGGCGCCGGTGTCGACGGCATCGGGGAGCGTCTCGGAGTAGCCGGGCACGATCACGACGTCGTCGAAGGTCAGTGCGTCGTATCGGTCGAAGAGTTCGTCGTTGTGGTGGCTCATACGGGGGATTCCTTCTTGCTGCGCTGCTGGCAGAGTCGTCGGATGGTGTCGACGAGCAGCCGGTGCTCGACGGCACGCATCCGTGCTGCGAGTGCGTCGAGGTCGTCGTCGGGGAGGATCGGCACGTCTTCGGTGGCGAGGACCGGCCCGTCGTCGACGCCTTCGTCGGGGACGAGGTGGACCATGACGCCGGTCGAGGTGCGCTCGCCGGCCCGGGCCTGCTCCCAGGCCCGCTCGATGGCGTGGGTGCCGGGGAGCTCGCCGGGGCGGGCCGGGTGCAGGTTGATGACACCGTCGGGAAACCAGCCGAGGAACGCCGTCGTCAGGATCCGCATCCAGCCGGCCAGCACCACGAGGTCGGGCGCGAAGCCGGCGACGATGTCGGCGAGTCGGGCGTCGTAGTCGGCGCGAGCCTCACCGGCGTGCGGTCCGACGTGCACCGATGGCACCCCTGCGACCGCTGCCCGCTGGAGGGCGTAAGCGTCCGACCGGTCGGAGACCACGGCGACGACTTCGGCGGGGAGGCGACCGTCGGCGGCTGCGTCGAGGATCGCCTGCAGGTTCGAGCCGCCACCCGAGACCATCACGACGATCCGGGTCTGGGTCTCCATGCGACGACGGTAGGCGCGCGCTGTTGACGCTCCGCGCAGCATGAACGAAAAGTCAGTCCGCGTCGAGCGAAGGGATGCGCCATCTGGCCCGCGCCCGACCGTGGTGCCCCCTCGCCCGTCTCGATCGACGACGCCTGCCTAGTGTCGGTGCGTGCTCGTGACGCTGGGTGATCTCGTGGAGGACGTGGTCGTCCGTCTCGATGGCCCGGTCCGTCTGGCCAGCGACACCGCGGCCCGCATCAGCCGCCGCCGTGGTGGGAGCGCCGCCAACGTCGCCGAGATCGCGGCCCGATCGGGTGCGCGGGCCCGCTTCGTCGGCCAGGTGGGCGACGACGTGGTCGGCCGGGTGCTCGTCGGCGAACTGGCGTCGCACGGCGTCGACACCGCAGCGGTTCGGTTCGACGGCTCGACGGGCACGATCGTGGTCCTCGTCGACGCCGCAGGCGAACGGTCGATGCTCACCGACCGGCGGGCGTGCGTCCAGCTCGATCGGCCCGATCCCGCATGGATAGCGGGCGCCGACGTCCTGCACGTCCCGATGTACTCGCTGGTAAGGGGGCCGCTGGCCGTGACGGCGCAGACCATGATCGCATGGGCGCACGAGCGCGAGGTCGCCGTGTCGCTGGACGTGTCGTCGGTCGCGCTGATCGACGAGATCGGCGTGCCGGGCGCCCGCTCGCTGATCGCCGGGCTCCGCCCCGACGTCGTCTTCGCCAACGCCGACGAGGCTGCCGCGCTCGAGCTGCATGCGGACACCGAGCTGACCGACGTTGGGATGGCCGTCGTCAAGCGCGGCGCCGATCCGGCGACCGTCCGCGCCGCGGGCGCGGAACCGATCGACGTCGCTGCAGTCGACCTCGGCGGGGTGGGCGACACGACGGGTGCCGGCGACGCGTTCGCAGCAGGCTTCCTCACGGCGGCCGGGTGGCGAGCCGATCCGGCCGGCGCGTGCCGCGCGGGTCACCGGGCGGCGGCGGCGTTGCTCAGGCGTCGCGCGACGAGACCGATCGACGAGGGGTAGGACCGTTCGGTCACCGACCGTACGGGGTGACGAAGCCCGGCGGCTTGACCACGAGGATCGAGCAGGTCACCTCGGTCAGCAACTCCTCGGCGGTGTTGCCGATCAGGAGGCCCGGGAGCCCGCTCCGCCCGATCGTGCCGATGACGAGTTGGTTGATCTTGTGGCGCTCGACGAGGTCGACGATCGCTTCGGGCGCCGAGCTGTTGCGCACGTGGAGCTCGATGTCGTCGGTGGGCATCGAGTGTTCGGCGACCAGGTTCTCGAGCACCTGCCGGTGCTCGGCCTCGCAGCGCTCGTGCAGCTCGTCGACGGAGTGCTGGTTGGCTCCGATGAAGGGGCTGGAGCGCAGCGTCGCCTCGCCCATCAGCTCCCACGCCGTCACGATGTGCAGCTCGTCCTCGGGACGGGCGAGCCACGAGGAGGCGCTCAGGATGCGGTGGTCGAGTCCGTGGTGCTCGTCATCGGTGTCGAGCGCCGCCAGGATGCGGCGGTTGCGGGCGCGGTCCGGGCGGATCGCCCACACGGGGCACGGGCTCTTGCGCTGCAGCCGCTTGATGATCGCCCGCGCGGCTGGATCCTCCGGGTGGCTGGTCACCGCGAGGAGGTCGTGGTCCTCGTCGACGACCCGGTCGAGGACCGTGGCGACGACGTGGCCGGTCTCGACGAGGATCTCGACGTCGGCGGGTTCGCTCTCCTTGGTCGCCCGCTTCGTCCAGTCGTGCAGGTCGCTGAGCAGCTCCTCGCGGAGCATGGTCTCGACCTGCTCGGTCGTCCCGTGAGGCGTCAGGAGGCGCTGGAGCGCCGGCGCTGGCGCGATCACGGCCATCGCAGTCGTCCGGCCGTCGTGCCGCCGGATCAGCTCCACGACCTGACGCAGCGCCTGCGGGGTGTGCGGATGGGAGAAGGTCACGAAGAGTGCGTGCTCGAATGACATCGTCGCTCCTTGGCTCCCATGGGTTCGCGGGCTTGCCGGCACCGGCCCCGAACCGGCCCGGAAGGCCCGCCGACCAACGTCGGGCCCAATCTGATCCTCGCAACACCCTGCGCCGGCGAGGTAGGGCCGATGGTCATGGGCGCCCGCGATGAACGGCACCGGGTCGCAGGATGTCGCCGTCGGTCGCTCGTCTCAGCTGGCCAGCACCACGAGCGCCGCCATCGTCGCCACGTAGACCCCGAACAGCAAGCCAGCGACCTGGGAACGACGGCGGACCGTCGCGACGATGACAGTCGTGGCCCCGATGCCCACCGCGATGAGCAGTACACCCGTCAACGTCTCCGGCGAGACCGCCGTCCCGCGGAAGATCGGGCCGCTGCCGACCGACAACGTCGAGTCGATCAGCGTGGCGCCGAACAGGTCACCCAGTGCCAGCGCCGCCGCACCGCGCTTGATCGCGACCCAGTCGACCACGAGCTCGGGCACGGACGTCCCGATCGCCAGCACGATCGTGCTGGCGATGAACTCGGGGACGCCGACCGCGTCGGTGATCTCGACGAACGAGCGCACGATCGCGACCGCCGCGCCGCCGACGATGAGCAGCCAGAACAACGTCGCCAGGATCGCCCCGCCGACCCGTCCGTCGGGGATCCGAGGCGCCTCGTGGCTGGCTTGGGTGCGCCGATGCAGCACGAGGATGCTGAGCACCCACGCGCCGACCATCGTCAGGCCGTTCCAACGGCTCAGGTGCTCGTCGGCGAGCAGCACCGCGAGCAGCACCAGCGCGCCGACCGACATCAGCCCGGCTGGAACGACGATCTGGAGCTCGTCACGCTTGAAGTCGGAGGAGAGGCCGGCGACGACGATGAGGATCGCGAGGATCATCGTGACCTGCGTCAGCGCCGACCCGGTCGAGTCGCCGACGTTGACGTCGCCGTGGTCGGTCAGCGACGCCATGATCGAGTTGGCGATCTCGGGCAGGTCCGTGCCGATCGCCAACACGGTGATGCCGACGAAGCCCTCGCTCATGCCGAGCGCGTCGACGGTCTCGAGCGCGGCGTTGACCGCCCGCCGGCTGGCGAGCGCGGCCACGACCACACCGGCGACCAGGACGGGAACCCACAGGATGAACATCGGTCGTCTGACGCCTCGTACACCTCGTCGCGGCGTCTGACGGCAGACGCCATCTCGACCGCCATCGTCCACCCGCCACCGTCGCTCCTGCCAGAGGCGAACGTCACCGACGTCGCAGGTCATCGGCACCGACGGCGAGCGCGCAGGACCGGCGCCGTCGGACCTGGACGTTCAGAGCAGGTGGACGGTCCGGCCGCCGGCGTCGCCGCGCACGAGTGCGCCGATCACCCACGTCGGCTCGGGAATCGCCGCCTGCACGGTGTCGACCTCGTCCGCCGCGCAGACGACGACCATGCCGATGCCCATGTTGAGCATGCGGTGCAGCTCGTGGGTGTCGACGCCGGTGGCCAACTCGGTGATCAGATCGAACAGCGCACTGCGCGGCCACGAGCCGAGCTCGATCTCGGCGTCGACGCCGTCGGGCAGCACCCGCGGCAGGTTCTCGGGGAGGCCGCCCCCGGTGATGTGGGCGAGCGCCTTGACTGCGCCGGTGGCGAGCGCGGCGTCGAGCACGCCGAGGTACGAACGATGAGGTTCGAGCAGGGCGTCGCCGAGCGGCACCTCGAAGCCGGGCGGCGTGACGTCCATCGGCACCCAATCGAACAGCTTGCGCAGGAACGAGTACCCGTTGGTGTGTGGTCCGCTCGAGGCGACACCGATCAGCACATCACCCGCCGCGACGTCGTCACGGGGGAGCAGCTCACTGCGTTCGGCGACACCGACGAGCGTGCCGGCGATGTCGAACGCGCCCTCCTGGTACACACCGGGCATCTCGGCCGTCTCGCCGCCGAGCAGCACGCACCCCGCCGCCTCGCACGCGTCGGCCATGCCCGTCACGACCTCGGCGACCAGGTCGGCATCGAGCGCGCTGGCCGCGATGTAGTCGAGGAAGAAGAACGGACGAGCCGACTGGACGAGCACGTCGTCGATGCAGTGATTGACGATGTCGGCGCCCACGCCGCGCACCTTGCCGAGTCGGGCCGCCAGCTCGACCTTGGTGCCGACACCGTCGGTCGACGCGACGAGCACGGGGTCGCCGAGCTCGAGGATCCGGCGTGCGGACAGCACGCCGCCGAAGCTGCCGACACCCTTGAGCACATCGGCGCCCAGCGTGCGCTCGACGGCGCCGCGCATGCGCTCGACGGCCCGGTTGCCCTCGTCGATGTCGACGCCGGCGGAGGCGTAGGAGGTGAGCAGCGCGCCTGGCGCACGCCATCCGATGTCGCGGCGCACCTGCATGTTGGGGAACGACACGCCGTCGAGGGCCCGGTAGGCGGCAGATCGGGCGGCGGCGAGATCGTCGCCGAGCCCGGTGACGGCGAGCACCCGCCCGCCGGCGGTCCGCCCGTCGTCGACGCCGGCGGGGAAGAGCGTCGCTTCGGGAACGTTGGTCGATTGGTTCGCCCAGTCGGTGGTCGAGAACCCGTCGAGGTGGATCGGCGCGCCGGTGTGGGGATCGTCCGGGTAGCCGGGTGACGCGGCGACGACCGTGCACGCCGCGCCCGGGCGCACCTTGATCTCCTCGTCGCCGACGGCGTGCCGGGTGCACGCCAGCGCCAACTCGGCCAGATCGGATTCGAGCAGCGGTAGGACCGCCTGCGTCTCCGGATCGCCGAACCGGCAGTTGTACTCGATCAGTCGCGGCCCCTCGGCCGTCAGCATGAGGCCGGCGTAGAGCACGCCGACGTAGGGCGTGCCGGCGGCCGCGAAGTAGTCGACGATCGGGAGGACGAACGTCCTGAGCAGCTCGTCGGCGTCGTAGGGGACCGGCGCCGGCGCGTATGCGCCCATGCCGCCGGTGTTCGGACCGGTGTCGCCCTCGCCGATCCGCTTGTGGTCCTGGGCGAGCGGTAGTGCGACCGCGGTCGTACCGTCGCACAGGGCCAGCAGCGAGCACTCGGGACCCGAGAGCTGCTCTTCGAGCATGTACGGCCCGAGCGCGGCGGTGGCACGGATCGCCGCTTCGGTCTCGGCGGCGGTCGTCGGGACGACGACGCCCTTGCCGGCAGCCAGTCCGTCGAACTTGACCACGACCGGGGCGCCGAACTCGCTCGCCCACGCCACCCCGCTGTCGGCGTCCATCTCCTCGAACCGTTCGTAGCGCGGGCCGGGCACGCCGAGGCTGGTGGCGAGGTGGCGGCTGTAGCCCTTCGACGACTCGATCCGGGCCTGCTTGGAGGTCGGGCCGAGGCAGGGGATCTTCCGGAAGGAGCATTCGTCGGCGACGCCGGCGACCAGCGCCGACTCGGGCCCCGGGATCACGAGGTCGACGTCGTCGGTGGTGACCTCGCCCAGCTCGGGAGCCATGGTGACGGTGTGGCCGTGTCGCTCGCAGGCCCAGGCGATGGCGTGCTCACGGCCGCCCGAGCCGATCACCAGCACCCGCATCAGGCGATGGCCCCCTCGAACGACAGCTTGGCCTGCGCCTCGTCGACGGCGATCGGGTACGCGCCGGTGAAGCACGCGTTGCAGTAGCCCTCGGTGGCGCCGACCGCCCGCATCATGCCGTCGAGCGACAGGAACGCCAGGCTGTCGGCGCCGATGTGCTCTTGCATCTCTTGCACCGTCCGGCGTGCGGCCATCAGATCGCTGTCGTGACCCATGTCGACACCGAAGTGGCAGGCGTGCGTGATCGGCGGGCACGTGATGCGGAGGTGCACCTCGGTGGCGCCGGCGTCGCGCACGAGCTTGACGAGCGGGCCGGCGGTGGTGCCGCGCACGAGCGAGTCGTCGATCATGAGCACCCGCTTGCCCGCCAGGTTCTCGGCGAGCGCGTTGAACTTCAGGGCGACTCCGCGCTCGCGCATATTCTGCGTCGGCTCGATGAAGGTCCGGCCGATGTACCGGTTCTTGATCAGACCGTCGTTGTGCGGGATGCCGGTCTCGTTCGAGTACCCGATGGCAGCCGGGATCGAGGAGTCGGGCACGGGGATCACGACGTCGGCGTCGACCGCGGACTCGCGAGCCAGTTCGACGCCGAGCCGCTGGCGGACGTGGTGCACGTTGTGACCGTCCCACACCGAGTCGGGCCGCGAGAAGTACACGAACTCGAAGGTGCACCGGGCGCTGCGGGCCGCGGGCGCCAGCGCCTGGTGGCGACTGATCTCGGAGCCCTTGAGGGTCACGATCTCGCCGGGACGGACCTCGTCGATGTCCGTGCAGCCGAGCGTGGCCAGCGCACAGCTCTCGCTGGCCACGGCGTGGCCGCCGGACGGCAGCTTGCCGACCGACAGCGGTCGGAAGCCCCAGGGGTCGCGGACGGCGATGACCTCGTCGGCATCGAGCAGGACGAGCGAGAACGCCCCCTTCCAGGCGGGCAGCGTGCGTTCGAGGCGCTCCTCCCAGGTGCGCCCGCCCGCCGCGGCCAGCATGAGGGCGACCACCTCGGTGTCGCTGGTGGCCGTCAGCCCGAAACCGCGGCTGAGCAGCTCGTCGCGAAGCGCGGGCGCATTGACGATGTTGCCGTTGTGGGCGACGGCCAGTGGTCCGTGCATCGTCTCGACGAGGAACGGCTGGATGTTTCGCTGGGCGTTCGACCCGGTGGTCGAGTACCGCGTGTGACCGATCGAGTGATAGCCGGTCAGCGGTGCCATCGCCTCGGGCGTGAACACGTTGGCCACGAGGCCCTCGTCCTTGTGGACGCGGGCGCGTTGGCCGTCGCTCACCGCGATGCCGGCGGCCTCCTGGCCGCGGTGCTGGAGCGCGAACAGACCGAAGAACGTCAGCTCTGCGATCCCGTCGCCGTGCGGGGTCGAGATGCCGATCACGCCACACTCGTCCCGGGGATGATCGTCACGATGACCGGCGGCCGTCACCGCTGCACCGGTCGTGCCAGGTGCCCTGCCGGTCGGTCCGGCGACGCTGACGGGTGTGTCGTTCACAGGAGTCCTGCTTTCGTCAGGTTGTCGATGAGTCGTTCGCCCACGGGATAGGCGCCGGGTTCGAACGTGGTGCCGGTCAGACGTTCGTAGGCGGCGATGTAGCGAGACGTCGTCGCCGACCACACCTCGGACGGTACCGCCGGGATCGGGCCGTCACCCGTGTAGCCGATGTCGGCGAACGCACGCCGCACGACCTCCTTGTCCAGGCTCTCGGGCTCGTCGCCGGCGGCGAGCCGTTCGTCGTAGGTGTCGGCCATCCACCACCGCGACGAGTCGGGCGTGTGCACCTCGTCGATGAGGATCAGCTCGCCGTCGGCGGTGAGGCCGAACTCGTACTTGGTGTCGGCGAGCACCAGACCGGCCAGCGATCCGAGCTCGACGCCTCGCGCGAACACGGCCAGCGCAGCCGCCTGGACGCGGTCCCACAGGTCTCGGTCGAGCAGGCCCCGCTCGGTGACCTCGTCGCACGTGATCGGCTCGTCGTGCCCGCCCCGCTCGGCCTTGGTGGTGGGTGTCACGATCGGCGTGGGCAGCGCGGTGTTCTTGTCGAGCCCGTCGGGGAAGTCGTACCCGTACATCGAACGCGCGCCGGTCGAGTACAGACCCCACAGCGAGGTGTCGGTGACCCCCGTGATGTGGCCGCGGACCACGACCTCGACGGGCAGCGGCCGGGCCTCGACCGCCAGGAGTGCGTTCGGGTCGGGGAGGTCGATGACGTGGTTGGGGACGAGATCGGCGGTGCGCTCGAACCACCAGGCCGACAGCTGGTTGAGGACCTGGCCCTTGTACGTGACGCCGGCGAGCACGCGGTCGAAGGCGGAGAGGCGGTCGGTGGTGACGATCAGTCGGCGGCCCGGGCCGCACGACCACGATGCCCGGACCTTGCCGTCGCGCCGGTCCGCGAGGGGGAGGTCGACGTCGACGAAGGGTTCGAACAGGCTGGTCCGCACGTCACATCGCCGCCGCGGCGGCCACCCCGTTCCGGAACAGTTGGAGACCCAGGTGTTCGAGCCCGCCCCCGCGATGGTGGTGCGGGTGCTGGCGACCGACCACGAAGTTCTCCGGATGCGGCATCAGACCGAGCACGTTGCCCGTCGCGTTGCAGACGCCGGCGATGTCGGCGACGGACCCGTTCGGATTGGTGCTGCGGTAGCGGAACGCAACCTGGCCCGCCTCGGCCAGCGAGTCGGCGTCGGGGTGCACGTATCGGCCCTCTCCGTGCGCGATCGGGCAGTGGATCGGTTCGTCGATCCCCTTGGTCCAGACGCAGCGCGACGTCGGTGGCGGTTCCATCACGACCCACCGGCATTCGAAACGGCCATGGGCGTTGTGGCCGAGCGCACCCGGCAACAGCTTGGTGCGCGTGAGCACCTGGAAGCCGTTGCAGATGCCGATCACGGGCCGACCGGAATCGACGAACGCCTGCAGGGCGTCACCGACGCCGACCATCAGATCGAGTGCCAGCATGCGACCGGCGCCGAGGGCGTCGCCGTACGAGAAACCTCCGGCGATGCCGATCAGCTGGGCGCCGTCGAGGCGGTCGGGCTGCGCGGCGAGCTCGCTCGCCAGCACGATGCTGGCCTCGGCGCCGGCGAGCTCGAACGCCAAGGCGAGGTCTCGGTCGCGGTTCGTGCCCGGGCCGGCGACGACGAGGGCAGTCGGCGCGGTCACGGCGACGCCTCGTCGACGGTCGGTGCGGCCACCTGGTTGAAGGCGTCGGCCAGGTCTTCGACGTTGACCGGTGCGACGCCGGGGAACCGGAGCAGGTGATCGTCGGTGACGGTGCCGATCACGAGCACGTCCTCGTTCATCACGTTGCGGAACCGGTTGAGGTCGTCGTCGGCGACCTCGACGATCAACCGGCTCTGCGACTCGGCGAACAGCGCGGCGGTCAGCTCGCCGTGGGGGAGTTCGGTCACGTCGGCGCCCAGTCGCCCGGCGATGCACATCTCGGCGAGCGCGACGGCGAGGCCGCCCTCGCTCACGTCGTGGCACGAGCGCACGAGGCCGTCGTTGATGGCCTGGTGCAGGTGCCGGTAACGGGCCGGTGCGTCGGGGTCGGGTGCGGGTGCACACCCGACGTGCGCCGGCGCCCCCAGCAGCAGGTCGAGATGGCTCCCGGCGAACTCGCGGCTCGTCGTGCCGAGGAGCACGATGTGATGGCCGGGCTGGGTGAGGGCGGGGGTGACGCACCGGTCGGCGTCGGCGACGTGAGCCACGGCGGTGATGACGAGCGTCGGCGGCACGGCGTGCTGCTGACCGTCGGAGCCGGTGTACTCGTTGTTGAGCGAGTCCTTCCCCGACACGAACGGTGCGCGGTACGCCATCGACGCCGCGCAGCACCCGTCGACGGCGGCGACCAGCTCGCCCAGCGTGGTGTCGCGTCGCGGGTCGCCCCACGAGAAGTTGTCGAGCAGGGCCACCCGCTCGGGGTCGGCACCGACCGCCACGACGTTGCGGATCGCCTCGTCGACCGCTGCGTACGCCATGGCCTCGGGGTCGTGGAGCCCGTACCACGGGTTGACGCCGATGCCGATCGCGACGCCGGTCGTCTCGGTGGGCTCGGCGAGGACCACGCCGTCGCCAGGGGCGTCGGCGAGGCGGCCGACGAGCGGGCGCTTCGCGGTCGACCCGAGGATCTCGTGGTCGTAGCGATGGATGACGTCGGCCTTCGACGCGATGTTCGGATGGGCGAGCAGGCGCAGCAGCACCGATGCGGGCTCGTCGACCTCGCGGCCGATGTAGTCGTCGCGAACGGGCTTGGGCATCGTCGCCGTCATCTCGCGCTGTGGTCGGCCGTCGTGCAGGAACTTGGTGGTCAGCTCGAGGACCGGCGCGCCTCCGCTCCGCACGGTCAGCAGCCCGTCGCCGGTGAAGCCGCCGATGTCGGCCATCTCGACGGCGTAGCGGGCGCAGCGGTCGGTGAGCTCGGCCATCTTGCCGGGCTTCACGGCGATCACCATCCGCTCCTGGGCCTCGGACAGCCAGATCTCCCAGGGCTCGAGGCCGTCGTACTTGAGCGGCACCTTGTCGAGCTCGACGTCGGCGCCGACCCCCTCGGCCATCTCGCCGACCGCCGAGGAGAGCCCACCGGCACCGCAGTCCGTGATCGCGGTGTAGAGGTGCTCGGCGCCGACCAGCACGTCGATCAGCAGCTTCTCGACGATCGGGTCGCCGATCTGCACGCTGGCGCCCGCGACCTCTCCGGTCGTCGCGTCCATCGTCAGCGAGGAGAACGTCGCCCCGCGGATGCCGTCGCGGCCGGTGCGTCCGCCGAGGACGACGATGCGGTCGCCGGGGAACGGGCCACGGTGCTGCTCCCAGCCCTCGGCACGGCCGATGCAACCGGCGTAGACGAGCGGGTTCGTGGTGTAGCCGGGGTCGTACAGCACCGCGCCGGCGACGGTCGGCAGGCCGATCTTGTTGCCGTAGTCGGCGACCCCGTCGATCACGCCGTCGCGGATCCGGCGGGGATGGAGCGCACCGTCGGGCACGTCGTCGAGCGGGGTGTCGGGCACCCCGAAGCACAGGATGTCGGTGACGGCGATCGGACGATGTGCGATGCCGAGCACATCGCGGATCACGCCGCCGACGCCGGTGTTGGCGCCACCGAACGGCTCGACCGCCGACGGGTGGTTGTGCGTCTCGGCCTTGAGCGCCAGCGTCACGTCGCCTTCGAAGCCGACGATGCCTGCGTTGCCGACGAACGACGACTTCACGAACGGCGCGTCGATCGCGTCGGTGCACTGGCGGAGCATCGCGATGAGCGGTAGCCGGTCCTCGCCGTCGTCGGTCGCGATGTGAGCCCGGAACGTCTTGTGGGCGCAGTGCTCGCTCCAGGTCTGGGCCAGCGTCTCGAGCTCGACGTCGGTGGGTTCGCGATCGAGCTCGGCGAAGTGTGCCTGGACGGCCAGCAGCTCCTCGGGGTCGAGCGCCAACGACCGTTCGGCGCCGATCTCGATCAGCTCGGCGAGGCTCCGTCCCGAGATCGCCACGATCTCGGCCTTGCCCGTGCTGCTGCCGGTGGTGTGGAACGTGGGATCGATCGCGCCCATCGCCCACCGTTCGATGACCGGGTTGGCGACGAGCCGCCGAACGAGCGTGTCGGCGTGGTCGTCGTCGATCGATGCGCCGAACTCGACGCGCCGACCGGTGGCGGCACCGGTGATGACGATGCCCAGCTGGTCGGCGGCATGTCGCAGAGTGGCCGCTGCGTTGTCGGTGACTCCCGGGAGGTACGTGATCTCGACGCCACGATCGGTCGGTGCCGACCAGGAACCGCGCTGCAGCAGCGGGTCGACGAGGAACCCGTGCAGCTTGTTCAGCTCGTCCTGGTCGAGCTCGCCCTCGACGAAGATCAGGTCGGCGACGCCGAGCTCGTCGGGCTTCCCGCCGCCCAGTCCGAGCTGCTCGGCGGCCGTCGCCAGCGCCGCCGCTCGGGGGTCGGGTTCGATCGAGCGGATGGTCAGGCGATGCCGGGTGGCCACTGACGCGAAGTTAGGAGGTACCACACCACACCCGTGCAATCTGAACGAAATGTATACGTGCACCGGCGGCGCGAGCGGGCGCACGGCGAACGCGCCGTCGGGCTACGGTCCGGGTCATGGCTGTGCAGTCGGCAGGCACCTGGAACGGCGGGGGGATGATCGCCCGGATGATGGTCCGGGTGGTCGGCGGGTGAGCGACGACATCGAGCCGACCCGCGTCGTCCTCATCAGGCACGGCGAGTCGCAGGTGACGGTGCGCCGCGTCGTCGGCGGGCCGCGGACGTGCACGGGCCTCTCGGCGCTCGGGCGTCAGCAGGCCGATCGGCTCCGGGCGCGGATCGCCGAGACCGGCGAGCTGGAGGCCTCCGTGCTGTATGCCAGCGGGTACCCGCGTGCCATCGAGACCGCGCAGATCATCGCACCTGCGCTGGGCTTCGCAGCCGACCTCGACGTCGACGGCGGGATCGACATCGACGAGGGGTTCGGCGAGCACGACCCGGGGCCCGAGTGCGACGGACTCGCCTTCGACGAGTTCATCGACCGCTACGGCATGCCCGACTGGCACGGTGACCCGCACGGCGTGACGTTCCCGGGAGGCGAGACCGTCGGCGAGTTCCATCTACGGGTCGGCGCGGCGCTGTCGGCCGTCGTCGGTCTTCACGCCGGGGGTTCGATCGTCGTCGCCTGCCACGGCGGCGTGGTCGAGGCGGCGTTCCGCTACTTCCTGCGGATCCCGCCCGGTCCGTTGCACCTGCACACGCGCAACACGGCGATCACGTCGTTCACCAGGGTCCCGTCTGGCCAGTGGCGGCTCGACCGGTACAACGACGCCGCACACCTCGTCGGTCTGCCGGACCAGACCGAGCGGGGTGCCGGCGATCAGCAGGCGGAATGACGCGGTGGGTCGTCGTCGGCGGCGGCGCAGCCGGCAGCGTGGTGGCTGCTCGCCTGAGTGAGCGACCCGATCATGCCGTGACGCTGATCGAGGCCGGCCCTGATCACGGACCGGCGCCGGTCCCCGGCGATGTCGGCCCGGTGCTCGATGCGCCTGCGCGACTCGCCGACGCGATGGTCGTGCGGCGAGCCGGGACGGCCGCCGAGCCGTACCACCAGGGAGCCGGTCTCGGTGGGTCGTCGCTCGTGAACGGTGCCGTCGTCATCGGTGACCTCGACGCCGAACGTGCGGGTCACGACCTCCCGATCGAAGCGCCGTGGTCGCTGGGCGGGGTCGGCCGCGCCCTGCTCGACACGGCGCCGGACGCGGCGCCGGTCGGGCTGGTGCGCCGCGAAGGCCGGCGGGTCACGGCCGCTGACGCCTATCTCCGCCCGGCGATGCACCGGGACAACCTGACCATCGTCACCGGTGGTGTCGTCGAACGGGTGGCGATCGATGCCGGGCGTGCGATCGGCGCGATCGCTGCCGACGGCATCGAGTACGAGGCCGACCGGGTCGTGCTCTGCGCAGGAGCGTTCCGGACGCCGGAGATCCTGTTGCGATCCGGTGTGGACGTGGCGGGGGTCGGAGAGGGGCTGCAGGACCACGCGGGGGTCGCGATCTCGCTGGGACTCGAGGGCGACGCGGTCGGCGCGGATGCTCCGGCCACCACGGTCACCGTCGAACGGCCGGGCCGCCAGATCGTCGCGCTCAACCACGTACCGGGTGACCCGGCGATCGGGGTGCTCCTCGCCGGCCGGCTGGATGTCGCGAGCATGGGCCGGGTGAGCCTGCCCGACCCGGACGGCCCGCCGCTGATCGAGCTGGGTCAGCTCTCGGTCGAGCGCGATCTCGACGGGTTGGCGGCGGTGATCGCCGAGGCATTCGAGCTGCTCGACGACGACGCGTTCCGGCGGATCGTGTCCGATGTGTACGTCGACGACGCCGGGACGCCTGCGTCATCGCTCGGCGGCGACCCGGCGCGCATTCGCGGTTGGGCGAGCGAGCGGCTCGGTGGCTACCACCACGCATCGGGCTCGTGCCGGATGGGCGTGGCGTGCGGGACCGACGGAGCCGTCGAGGGCCACGAGCACCTGTTCGTGGGCGATGCCTCCTTGCTGCCCGGCGTGCCGGCACGGAACCCGTACCTCGAGGTGGTCCGGCTGGCCGAACGCCTCGGCGCGCGGTGGCGCGACGATCCGGTCACGTGAGCTCCCGTCAGGTGCCGGCGCCGCTCCCGGCACGCGAGGCGGCTGCGGTCGCCGTCTGATCGCGGCGGATCGGCCGGACGACGAAGACGGCGCCGATCACGCCACACAGGACCAGGCAGACGACCTGGCCGTTGAACAGCGTCCGTGCGGTGAACGACTCCAGTAGGACACCGGCGAGCAGTGACCCGCCGCCGAACCCGACGGCGCCGGTGGCCGACATCAGTCCGCCGAGACGACCGAGCACGTCGGGCGGACACAACATCTGTGCGGTCGACGTCGATCCGACCTGTGCCGACACGTTCGGGAAGCCGCTCAGCGCGAACAGCACGATGTAGACACCGAGCGCGGTGGTGACGGTGGGACCGTTCACGAACAGGAACGCCACGACTGCGAACGACAGGTAACCGGCGACCATCAGCTCGGCGGGGTGGTGCCGGGAGACGAACCGGCCGATCACCGCGGCCGCGACGAGCCCGCCGAAGGCCGAGCTCGCCCTGATCACGCCCACCTCCGTGCCGCCGCCGTCCAGGTACTCGGTGACGAAGACGATGAAGAGCACGGGGAACGCGCCGAACCCGAGCATCGCGAGCCCCTGGATGCCGAGCAGGGCGGTCACGGCCGGCCGCGCCCGGAGCTCGCGCAGACCGGCCCGAACCGAGGAGTCCGCCCGCGCCCCGCCCGTGTCGCCGGCGGGTGGACGGTCGGCCGCCGGGCTGATCAGCCACGCGGTGAGCGCTCCGACGGCGAACGTGGCCGCATCGGCCACGACGACGGCGGTGAGGCCGCCGGTCGCGACCGCGATGCCGCCGAGTGCGGCGCCGACGAGCCGCGCGATCGAGCCTCCGGCGGACATCGCCGAGTTCGCGGCGACGAGTTGCTCGTCGCCGACCAGACGGGGGAGCAGTGCGAATCCCGCTGGATCGTTGACGTTGCTGATCAGACCCTGCAGGACCGCGACCACGTACACCGGCCACACGCGATCCGGGCTGACGAGCAGGAGCGGACCCAGCGCCAGGATCTGCAGCAGGTTCGTGCCGACGAGCGTGGCGCGCAGCGGCCAGCGATCGGCGAGGCTGCCGCCGAGCGGGCCGAACAGGACGCTGACGAGCAGGTTGAGGATGTAGACCGCCGCCGTCGCGAGGCCGGACTCGGTCTCGAGGAAGACGTACAGCGGCAGCGCGAGCTCGAGGAGCCAGTCACCGATGCCGTTGACCGTGGTGCCGCCGACCAGGAGCGTGACGTCTCGACGACGCCAGATCGACCGGCTGCTGACGGCATCCATCCGCCGTCACCATAAGCGTCGGCCGACCGCGCATCGCGCCGAGTTCGGCCCGCCCGGCTCAGAGCTTCGGGGCGATGGCGTCGCCGGGCAGCGGTCCGTCGGGGAAGAGCGCCGACTGGAAGCGGCGCATGCCGGCGAGCCAGCGGTCGCGATCGGTGGCCTTGCGTTCCATGTAGGTGGTCACCTCGGGGTGCGGCAGCACCAGGAATCGCTCCTCGCGCATCGCCTGCAGGCACAGCTGCGCCACGTCGGCCGGCTCGATCACGCCGTCGCCACTGGCGACGCCGCCCTCGAAGCCGTCGCCGTCGCCGTCGATCATGTTGTCCGGGCTGTTGCGGATGATGTTCGTCCGCACGGCCTGGGGGCAGAGCACCGACACGCGGATGCCCTGGTGATGGTGGGTGATCGCCAGCCACTCCGCCAGCGACACGGCGGCGGCCTTGGTGATCGAGTACGACATCGAACCGATCTGGGTCAACAGTCCGGCGGCCGACGCGGTGTTGAGGAGATACCCCTCGCCCCGGGCGATCATCGACGGCAGGACGGCGCGCGCGGCGTAGATGTGGGCCATGCAGTGGACCTCCCACATCTTCTGGATCGACTCGTTCGGATCCTCGACGCCGGCACCGGTCACGTAGCCCGCGTTCGAGACGAAGACGTCGATCGGCCCATGGGCGGCCTCGGTGGAGTCGACGAGGTCCTTCACGGCCGCCTCGTCCCTGACATCCACGACCGCAGCGGTGCCGTCGATGTCGGCGGCGACCCGATGGGCCCCGTCGGCGTCGAGATCGGCGACGACGACGTGCCGGGCGCCCTCGTCGGCGGCTGCTCTCGCGAGTGCTTCGCCGATGCCCGACCCGCCACCGGTGATGACCACGACCCTGTCCCTCAGCTCCATGTCGTCAGCTCCATGTCGTCAGCTC
>JAAUYD010130594.1_pt1 | contig 18069 bp, 18 predicted proteins | sample 7278101 | NCBI WGS metagenome assembly JAAUYD01 (sample SAMN14350128, study PRJNA611818) | marine sediment metagenome | isolation source: surface marine sediment (0.6m) | place: French Polynesia: Moorea | collected 2018-08 | reverse complement strand
ACCATATCGACCTCTATTACATTCACGGTCCGGACCCCGTATCACCGCTTGAGGAAAGTATGCGTGCCCTGGACGATCTGGTGCGGCAGGGGAAAGTTCGGTATCTGGGGTGCAGTAATCTGTTCAGTTGGCAGATTGCCAAGGCTTGCGGCATCGCGGAACAATTGAACCTAGAAAGGCTCGTGGCGGGTCAGTATTTGTACAATTTGATTCACCGCGAGTTAGAAAGAGAAGTCATCCCCTGCAGTCTGGACCAAGGTGTGGGCCTGGTTTGCTACAGCCCTCTTGGCGGCGGACTTCTCACCGGTAAATATAAAAACATGACCGAACCGGCACAGGGAACGCGTCTGTCCTACCGAACCCAGGTGGATGGGCCCAGATTTTGGCACCCCAAAGGCTTCAAAACGGCGGAAATTCTTGAGCGGGTGTCATTGAAAACCGACATCCCCATGTGGAAACTTGCTATTGCCTGGCCGCTGAAACGCCGGTTTGTCGCTTCAGTGATCATTGGTGTCAAATCTCAGCAACAGCTTGAGGACAATCTGCAAATGGCCGATTGGGACTTGCCCGACGACGTCTGGCATGCTTTGGAAGAGCAAACCCGGCCGCAGGAGGAGTATCTCACCTGGTTTAACAAACAAAATTATAATCGTATGTTTTCTGCGGCAGAGTTTCACGATGAAACAATCGCGCTGCTTTAAACGGCAGGAAAATTCTTTTGTGAGTGCAGTATTGGTAGGAATTCCCTTCGGCTAAACCGGCAAGAATGACCTGCAATAGACAGGTTTTTGTTTGGCAGGTCAATTTATACACAGCGTCATAATTATTTGCCCCTTTGCCATTTGAATTGATGGCGTTATAATTCAAATTCAGGTCAATCGTAAAAAACGCTGTGTATGTATGCGCAAGGATTTAAGTCCTTCTGTATATTTTTCTTTGAGCAACCCTAATATTACATTATTCGAAGTTTATTTTCGAGGAGAGTGTTGATTCAAATTTACAGATGCATTGAAGTATGCGCCGCTTTCAACGGCTATGCTCTTACTTTCAATTTTTCCTGAAAAATTGGCCTCTTTGGTTATTTCAACCTTCCCTTGAGCCTTAATTTCGCCCTGCATATGCCCCCTGATTCTGACGTTCTGGGCTTGGATATCTCCCTCCATCTTACCGCTTGGTCCCAGGAAAAAGTTATAGTTTAAAATATCGACGTTTCCTTTAATGGTCCCATTGATAATCAGGTGCTCTTTTGCTTTTATGTTGCCATTAATGGAGGTAGAGCTGCTGATAGATGTTTTTTCGGCGTGGATGATGCCATCTTCCATTGATGCTCTCCTTCGTGATTTCATGATTGAATAAAGGACTTATTAGTCATACGAAAAAAAGGTCAAGGTGTCAAAAGGATTGTCGTCATTGCAATATCGGTTTGCCGGAGAGGCAGTCGGTTTTCAGATTAAGAACCGACCACCGTAACTCTCCAGCATGTTTTGAAGGGCAGGGCTGCATGGTTGCATTTTCAGAGCTTCAAGGGTATCAGGTGCCAACACCAATACGAAAAAATACGAAAGGAAGCAACCGTGCCCCCTTGAGCACAAAATAGTTATCCAGCGTGGTCGAGGCAGGCTTGCTTCCTTAAGTCAATGTTAAAGCGGAAAAATCCTATGTCAAGGCTGTCTGCCTGTGCCCTACAGGGGGGCCGTAATGGGATTTTTTATTGACATACAAATGAGATTTTGACAAATCCGTCTACAGTCTGAATTTCTGGTAGTTTTGCAGCAGGAACCTTTTATCTTTGTTCATATGTCTGCATCAGACACAGCGCATTCGGCCAGACATCTCTTTTTCCAAGCAATGAGTCATTAAAAATTCGTCAACTAATTACCAAAAGGAGGTAGCCATGCTATCAAACAAACGGATTAGGAGTCATGTAAAATTGGGTTTCATTTTTTTTGTTGGCATTGTTCTGGCGATTGGCACAGGTATCCCTGCGGATGCCAAGACAGTCGTGCTAAAACTGGGTTGGACGACCTCTGATGGTGCCACTGACCCGTACGCGATTACCGCGCGTCAATTTGCTCTGGCACTCGAAAAGGAAGCACCCGGTCAGTTTAAGGTGGAGTTTTTTCCGAATCGTGCGCTGGGAGATGAAAAAGAAATGCTTGAGGGGCTTAGTTTCGGAACCTTGCATATGGCCGTGATTACCAATGCGCCCATCGCCAGCATCGAGCCCGCTTTTCAGATTAATGATATGCCGTTTTTATACTCCGATGAGAAAAAGGCACATGCGATTTTAGATGGCAAGGCCGGTCAGGAGCTTATGAAAAAACTTGAGGCTAAAAACATTATCGGATTCGGATTTGCCGAGGGCGGGTTCCGGCAAATGATTAACAATGTACGCCCGGTCAATACTCCGAAAGACGTGGAAGGTATCAAGTGGAGAGTCATGCAAAATCCGGTTTATATTGGCATGTTTCGATCCCTGGGGGGAAATGCTGTTCCAATGGCCTGGGGTGAAGTGTTCACAGCTGTGCAGCAAGGGACCATCGACGGCCTGGAGATTCCCATCGCAGTGATCCAAAATAATGGCTATTATGAAGTTACCAAGTATCTGTCTCTGACCAACCATACCTATTCGGCCCTGGGGGTTTTGATGTCCCAGAAAACCTGGGGTAAGCTTACCCCTGACCAGCAGACTGCCGTGCGAAAAGCAGCGCGAACGGCGATCGAAAAGGAACGGGCCATGAATATGGAAAATGTTAAAAATCTGGTTGAAAAACTGAGCCAGGAAGGCATGCAAGTCAACAGCATTGCGGATACGGCTCCCTTCCAAGAAAAAGTGAAATCGGTCTATGAAAAGTTCCGACCCAGCATCGGCGATGACATATATGATCTTGTTATGGGGCAGATGTAATGCCTGAATTATGCATGAAAATTAATGTTAACTTTGAATAATGTTTAAAAACAATAGATTGCAAGGTATCTGACAGGCTATTAAAATACTTCATTAGCAAAAAGGAAGATAGTCTGTTTGTCTCACTAATTTTCACCCTTCGGGCGAGTCGGAGGCTTTCATCTGCGGCGTTATTAAGGGCTCGAAGTAACAGTCTACGACATCGCCCTTAAGTGCCTTGCATATGAAAGCCTCCGACTCGTGCAAAATCCAGGCAAAAGTCCCATGACACGTGTTCGTTCGATAATCGGAAAAGCCAGTGCATATGTGGCTCGAATCAGCGGTGTCGTTGTGGTGCTGTTGTGTATTGGCCTGGTTGCCAGCCTGCTTATTTCGGTATTTTTCAGGTACATCATCGGCCAGGCCTTATCCTGGCCAGAAGAGATTTCCCTGATTTTGTTTACCTGGCTGGTCCTGATCGCAGGTAGTTTAGGGGTGCAGGAGGGATTTCATGTCAGGTTGACCCTCGTCACCAACCGGTTACCGAGAAAAATAGATTTGCTTGTTGATCGTACCACCAAAATGGCCATCGGTATTTTCGGGGCAATATTGGTTTACAGCGGCTATGATCTGGTGCAGCGGACAGCCGAACACTTAACACCAACCTTGCGAATACCGCTTGATTGGCTCAATTACGCCGCTCCGGTCTGTGGATTCCTGATCTGTCTGCATGCGTTTGCTGCTCTGGTTGCTCCAGGAGAGGAAAGTTGAAGCAGTGAGCGCCGCATCATGGGTTTTGACCGTTGGATTCCTTTTTCTTTTGATGTTGGGGGTGCCGATCGCATTTGCCATCGGCATTACCTCGACCATTGCCCTGTGGATGTTGGACATTGATTTAATTGTCCTGGCCCAACGGTTGGTCGCGGGGACTCAGTCCTTCCCATTGTTGGCGATTCCCGGGTTTATTTTGGCCGGCGATTTGATGTCTTCGGGCGGACTTTCAGCGCGTCTCATGCAGGTGGCCGATCGCATGGTGCGGCATGTCACCGGCGGCATGGGTATGGTGTCCGTGCTATCCTCTATGTTTTTTGCATGCCTGTCCGGCTCGGCGCCCGCTACCACTGCCACGATTGGCAAAATTATGATCCCCGAAATGGAAAAACGGGGATATCCCAAAAGATTTGCTACCTCCCTGGCTGTCAGCGTCGGTCCGCTTGGACAGATTATTCCACCATCAATTCCCTTCATCGTATGGGGGGTCATCGCAGAACAGTCCATTTCCAGGCTTTTTTTAGCCGGAGTCATTCCTGGCGTCATAGACGGTCTGGCCTATATGGTGGTATGCTATCTCATTGCTAAAAAGCTGGGCATCGGCAGGCTGACGCGCGCCCAATTGAAAGAGTTTTTCAAAGCCCTTTACGATGGCAAATGGGCATTATTTGCGCCGATTCTTATTCTGGGAGGGATTTACGGCGGCATTTTCACGCCGACCGAAGCTGCTGTGGTAGCGGTTTTATATGGGCTGGTGACCGGTCTTTGGATTTATCGCGGATTGAGATTCAAAGACCTTGGGGCTCTCTTGCTGACATCTATGCGAACCACGGCGATTGTGATGTTTATCATTGCCCTGGCATCGGTTTTTGGCTGGCTGCTGGCGTACGAAAGAGTGCCGGATCAAATTGTTGGCTTTATTCTTTCCATATCCGACAGCAAGATCGTCATACTGCTGTTATTGAATTTGACCCTTCTTTTAATCGGAGCCGTCATGGATAATCTGGCGGTCATGGTAATCCTGGGTGGCCTGCTGATGAAGTTGGGCGTTCAGCTGGGAATTGATCCCATTCAGCTGGGCCCGATTATTGTCATTAATTTTGCAGTGGGCATGGAGACACCGCCACTGGGATACTCCCTGTTCGTTGGGTCGGCCATCAGCGGGCTTTCCATCGAAGAAATTACCAGGGGCATGCTTCCCTTTTTTCTGGTGGATGTCGGAATGCTGATGCTGGTTACATTCGTCCCGTGGGTGACACTGTGGCTGCCCAATTTGCTTTATGGTTAAGGTGCAAACCCTGGGGGATGAATATTGAAGATTGTAAATTGAATGTTAGCGGCTGCCGATTTTTTTGCGCGCTGGTCTTAAACCCGCCGTGGGGGACTGAACCCAACCGCAGTGGAATCTTCGCTGAGGGCCGGGTCGATGTGATCTATTTTCCAAAAAGATTTTTGGGGTGAGCCGTCACAAATCCAAAATCACAATGACGAGGCCCGGTGAATATCGATGATTTTGGTTTTGCTGTCGTAATCCATGGTTTTGTAGTAGGTGATGCTCTGGAGTTTATGGGTTATTTCCGCCATGCGGTCGATTTGTTTGCTGATTTTAGTTAAAGGCAAAAACGCGGGATTGTCCGGGGAGATATCAGCCAACGCCAGCTCTGTGTGGCCCAAAACCGTCTGTAACGGCTGGTTCATTTCATGGCAAACGGCACCGGCAGTTTCTAAAACGCCCTGCAACTTTTCTTTTTGAAACCGGTCCCGGGCGGCGCGGTTTTTCTCGGTTAAATCTATCATCACACCGACACTTCCCATGGCTTGGCCTTGATCATTGGTAATCGCGGCAATATTGGTCAAGAATTCTCGCCGTATGCCACCGCTGCAGGGAACTTTGGCCTCAAAATTGTGAACCCCGCCTTTCAGGAGCATTTTACGTTCATTCAACTGGTAGAGGGCCGCCAAATCTGAAGGTATCTGGTCGGTCAGGTCCTCTGATTTTCGCCCGATAATTTCAGCGCGCGAAATACCCATAATACGTTTGGCAAAGGCTTTGTTGCAGCCCCGATAAACGCCGTATTCATCCTTAAAGTAGATCGGATTGGGAATGGTGTTTATTAAGGTGTCTAAAGTGTTCAGGTAACCACGAAGCTTTTCTTCAGTTTCTTGGCGCTTTAAGGCTTCGTTTTGTTGATCCGTATTTAATTTTTCTAACCGGTCTCTGGCGGATTTCAGTTCCCGGTGTGCTTTTATGTTAATTCGGCGGTATTCCCGATTCTGCAGGCAAACATGCCAGATGATGAAAATTAGCAAAACAACCAGGACTGCCGGCATCCAAAATAAAATTTGCATAGCAGTTAACTTTTTGAAAAAATGATCAAATACTATTTAAGACAGTAGTATTGGTGGTATGATAGACTGTTGTAAGCAATTTTCACTCCAATTCTTAAAAATTTCCGACTAAAATGATAAAAATTAGCAAAAAAGCCCCGATAAACCTGATAATACACAAATAAATCCCTTGCCGGCCGCCTATCGTCGTCAAAGTTATGACGTTTCAATCGAACCACTAAACGGAATTCTGAGTTTCGATGAAAAAAAGCATCAGGCGCTTTGAGGTTCAGCAGTTCGGGGTTCAGAAGCCGCAACAGCCGCCGGTTGACAGAATTCGAAGCAACCTATTGTAATTTGGCTGTAAATGCTTATCCTACCTTTAATTTGAACCATGCAGTTTTTAAATGATTTAATTTACACAATAATTTTGCAGATACATCCCTCAAAGCAATATCGAAATTTTCCAATATGCTCGAAGCCTTGATAGTCAAAGCCAAATCGATGGATGCCAGTGATTTGCATCTAGAAGCCGGATTGCCGCCGGTTTTGCGTATCAGAGGGGAATTGAAGACACTCGGAAGCCCGGTTGATGCCGAAACTTTGTTCTCCATCAGTCGTCGTCTGGTTGGTGATAAAAACTGGCCATTTTTTGCAGATCAATGTTCGTTTGACCTGTCCACCAATATCCAAGGGGTAAGGTGCAGAATCAATGTAATGAAAACGAATCGGGGGGTGGGACTGGCGATACGCATATTATCATCTTTTCAACCCACCCTGGAAAAGCTGAATTTGCATCCCGATCTTAAGGAAATTGCAGGCAGTCCCCATGGTCTGGTTTTGATCAGCGGCCCTACCGGAAGCGGCAAATCTTCTACCCTGGCCGCATTGATTCAAGAAATCAATATCTCACAATCAAAGCATATTATCACGATTGAAAATCCAATTGAGTACCACTTCAAATCATCAAAATCGTTTATTCGCCAACGCGAAGTTGGAAGGGATACACCTTCCTTTTCCCAGGGATTGATGGATGCCTTGCGTGAAGACCCCGACGTATTAATGATCGGCGAGATGCGCGAGCCTGAAATTATGAAGCTAACCCTAAATGCTGCCGAGACCGGTCATCTGGTTCTCACGACCGTGCATTCCGGGTCCGTGGTAGAAGCGCTGCAAAGAGTGATTTCAACCTTTCCGGCCGAGTCTCAATTCAGCGTTCGGGCACAGCTAGCCGATTGCCTCTATGCTGTAATCTACCAGCACCTTATTTTTAGGCCGCAACTCAACATTCGGGTGCCGGAATGTGAAATACTCTTTGCAAATTTGACGGCGAAATCCATTGTGCGCAGCGGTAAATTTTTTAAACTCAATGATGTCCTGCAAACCGGGGCAGTCGATAAAATGTGGTCTCTACAGCGCTATCGGGAATGGCTTGAGAATCGGACCAACTGGTATTTGAGAAATAAATATTCCGATCGCGAGCCGGTGGATTCCTTTAAAAATTCGAATAATCGTGCAACAGAAAAAGGCTATTTGTCAACAAAACCAAGCGGCTCGAGTTTTGCCGGGGCCAAAAGGCTGAGGAAATCAGTACGGAAAAGAAACGATGTGCCTGAAACCGAAGGACCTTATGAAATAAAGGATGTTGATAATTTGGATGATATTCTGCGAGAACTTGATAGCTAAATTTTGCTTGAAAATTAACGCGAGATAGAGATCATATGAAATGACAGTTGGTTGAGAAGCCAGGTGAAGCAAAAAGTTAACTGAACGGAGTGCCTAGACTGTCAGAACCTTTTTAGTTAGAGGAGGATCACAAATGAAAGAATTACAAAGTGTGCTAAACATTGTTTCCGATGGCTTGAAAACACTTGCCAAAGGTGTTGAGGCCATTGCCGAGAAGGTTGACGAGGTCGCAAAATCCCAAGGTTTGACAGAACAAAAAAGTAAAAAGTCGTCAGCCGCAACTGCGAAAATGAAAACTGCCGGAAAGTCGGCTCAAAAGACGGCAAAGAAGAAGGCAGGCGGTCCGGAGACCGATACGGACAAGGTACTAAAGATCATCGGCAGGTATAAAAAGGGTGCCAGTACCGCAGTTATCATGCAGAAGACAGGTTACAGCCAAAAGAAAATAGCCAATATCGTCTATAGACTGCGGAAACAGCAGAAGATTAAAAGTGTGGATAAAGGCGTTTACCTCAAATTATAATATGCCAAATTGTTTAAATCCAATCCGCTTTTAAGAGATCGATCTCGAAAAGGAGATAAATCGACCATGCCCACCGGGACAAGAACGACCATTCTTGCCATACGCCACGGGGAGACTGTTTGGAATGCAGAAAAGCGCTACCAGGGATATGGAGACAGTCCCCTGACTGAAACCGGTCGCAATCAGGCTTCCGCCCTTGGCCGCCGACTGAAGCGAGTTCAAATCGACAAAGTGATCAGCAGCGACCTCGGCCGCGCTCAAGAAACAGCATCATTGGTCGCTGATCACACGGGCCATGCGGTGGAGAATGACAGTCGTTTGCGGGAAAGAAATTACGGCGTTCTTGAAGGGCTAACCGTTCCTGAGATTAAAATCCGGTATGCGGATGTGCTTAACCAATTGGATAACAATGATCCGGACTATCTCGTTCCGGAAGGGGAGAGCCACCGTCAGCACTACCATCGCATTGTGTCCTTTATGGAGGAATTAATCGCGAAAAGATCAGGAGCCATTATTGCTGTCGTAGCACATGGTGGGGTTTTAGACAGCATATTTCGTTATGTTGCACACCTGCCGCTCCAACAGCCTCGCTGCTTTATCATAACAAACGCCAGCCTGGCGAATATTTCCCACGGAAATTATTACGGAACGGTCCGCTGGGTAATTAATTCCTGGGGTGATACGGGGCATCTGGATGGTATTGGGACCGCACCGGATACCGTCTAGTTGGGCGGACGGCCTCTAATTTACTCACTAAGTGCCTTTTCAAAAATAAGGTGTAGAAATTAACTCTCAAGATCCAGCTATCAGGTTGGGTGGAAGCCGGCATACACCTTCCGCTTTTTGGTAGGGTGTTCATGCTGATCGTGATAATTTTAGATAAACCCTAATCGCCGCGCGTAAAAACCCATTCTTCGCCTGAAGACAACTTCCGATTAAAATGATAGCCCGCCGTATTAAATAATTTCAGGTCCTCTGAATCTGCAAGTTGGTTTTGGATAATATAATTGCACATTAAACCGCGTGCTTTTTTTGCGTAGATCGTTATGAAACGATAGGTGCCGTTTTTGAACTCCTTAAATACCGGTGTGATTATTTTGGCGTCCAACCTATCTGATTGGATCGCTTTAAAATATTCTGCCGAGCACAGATTTAACAGGACGCCTGACTTTTCTTGCATGAGCAGTGCCTCGATCGACTCGGAGATCTTAGTTCCCCAGAATTGATACATATTCTTGCCGCGAGATGTCGCCAGCCTGGTCGCCATCTCAAGTCGGTAGGGCCGGATCAGGTCCAGGGGGCGCAAGATTCCATACAAACCCGACAATATCCGCAGGTGTTTCTGAGCAAAGTCAAATTCCTTGCGTTTGTAATTATCAACCTCTATCCCGGAATAAATATCGCCTTTAAAAGCCAGCAAGGCCTGCTTTGCCCCGGATCCTTTCACATGAGTTTGCCAGTCGGCATAGCGTTCGAAATTCAATTGTGCCAGCTTCTCACTGACCTTCATTAAACTTGAAATATCTGACACGGAAAGTTTGCTTAATTTTCTGATCAGAATTTCGGTATCCCCGATCAGCTCCGGGATCGAATGCTTTGAAATGGGAGCATTTTGTTCAAAGTCCAACGTTTTGGATGAATTCATCAAAATTATCATTATGACCCTCTAATTAATCGTGAGTATACCGGATGTGGCGCTCACCATTCATTTTAATTATGACTGTTCCGTTCTGATGGCCTGGCAACGCTAAAATGATGTTCAAAAACATTAAAAGTTGGAGGCAAAATTGTCAAGCCGGGCATTAAACAGGCAGACTTTGATGGACGGCAGTCACAGGGTGAAATATGGAAAATTCAGAAAGTCTGAGGGTGGCGAAATATACCATAATTTTTAACCCAACTACCATTAAATAGCGAATTTTACCAAACCATATAAATTGGTCATTACACGAAATGTTAAGTAATTTCAATTGGTTAAATAAAAAATTACCTTTGGCACGGTACGTGCTCCTTTAAAAAGCACTTTTGACAGATTAACACGAGCTTTTCATGAGACTTTAATTTAAGGAGGTACTACCATGGGCATATTCACACGATTTCGCGACATTGTCGGATCCAACATCAATTCCATGCTCGACCGGGCGGAAGATCCGGAAAAGCTCATCAAGCTGATGATCCAGGAAATGGAGGATACGTTAATCGAGCTCAAGGCGGCCTGTGCCGGAGTGATGGCTGAGAACAAACAAATCGAACGCCAGTTGCGGCAACTAAATAAGCGCATCGATTATTGGGAAAGCAATGCCGGACTGGCCGTTCAAAAAGGGCGTGATGATCTGGCAAGAGAAGCACTGCTAGAAAAACGCAGACATTCGAAACGAGCGCTATCGCTTTCCATTGAAAAAAGCGAGCATGAAACTCTGCTGGAGCAGTACAAAGATGACATTCGCCAGCTAGAAGATAAACTTAATTCGGCCCGAGAAAAAGAGCGGATGCTCGTACAGCGTCACATCCACGCAAACGGGAAAAAGCGTGCCCAGCAAGAAATGCGAAGAATGGACAGCGCCGATGCGATTTTTAAGTTCGAGGAGCTCGAAAACCGTATCGATCAGATGGAGGCCGAAGCCGACCTGGTAAATTTCGGACGCAAACCGACATTGGAAGACGAATTGGAAAGACTTTCGCTGGATGAGGAGATCGAAAGTCAGTTAAAAGCCCTTAAAATCGCTTCCGTAGACAAAATGGAAAAACGCGTAGAAGCCTTGGAAACAATTATGTCCGATAATCAAAGAGAGGAACCAAACCATGAGCAGATTTAACAGCATTTCCAGGCGAGGACTTTACCGCTCTCGCAACGGTGTTATATTTGGGGTGTGCAGGGGACTGGCAGACTATTTCGATTTCTCGGTGTTCTGGATTCGGGCGATCGCCGTTGTCCTTTTTCTCTTTACCGGTTTTTGGCCGGTGGTTGTCATCTATATACTGGCTGCACTCTTGATGAAATCGGATCCGACAAAGCTTGCCGACTCCAGACCAAATTACAGAGGAGACAGACGGTCTCGATGCATGAGAACGGACACTGCCGAGCGATTGAAACGCAAGTGGAAACACCTAGAAAAGCGGATTCGCAATATGGAAGACAAGGTAACATCCCGAAAATTTGACTGGAACAGCCGCTTTCACGATTCGTGAGGTAGGAGCTACAAATGCAGATACATAATTTTTACGAGGACCCGGTGCCTTCGATTCGCAGCCCGCTCGACAGCATTGTGTTAAGCCCGCATACCATAAAGCCCAATGATTACTGTCTGACGAATATGAAGGAAGACTGCTGCGACTATCAAACAGTTCTTCCGTCTATTTCCAGTTGCCAGTATTACGATCAGAATGCCTGCGAGCAGACAAAATCACTGCCAAAGTGTATTTGGGCAACATGTTGCCGGCTATTTAAGAAATTTGATTTCCACCTTACGTCATCCGGCATAAAAAAGGAGCAATGAATCCTTACATTTTGCGGATTGAATGGAGAATGGAAATCCTGAATCTAATTCAGATTAAGTGACCCGTAAAATCAGATTTATCTGGAGGGCATATGAGTGCATCATACTGGAAAATGGTCGGAGAAAACATTGCCAAGGGGTTGGGTGATAAAGCTATTCGACGGATAGGTACTGGCGGAAAAGTACTGGGCCGGGCGGGGACTGTCGTGGGCATCGGCTTTCTGGTTTACGAGTTGTATAAGAACTACAAGGAAAATATTGAAAATGAACCAGCATACCAGGAAATGATGGTCCTTCAGGCAGAATTGGAAAAATGGACAAGCGCGATCTCATGCATTGGCAGGGATGGGAGCGAAGAAAAAGAGTACGGCTCATTTGACGAAGGAGGTGCCATTAATGCCTTATATCGAAAAAAGGTATTTCGCGGTGAGGGTTTCCGGGAGGCCGATCCCAAAGAGGCCTATGTCCTGATCGGAAGATCCATAAATTACATTCGGCAGGCTGAAAATCTTTTGGGAGACGTGCAATTTGACCAAAAAAAGAAGGCACTTATTTCAGAACTAAGAAGTTTACAGCTGGAAATATCCGACACCCGGGATTACAGGCCGATCCAACGCAAGCTGGCTGATATTGCGAATGAGATCCGGCCAATTGCCGGTGGGTATACCACACGAGTCTACGATTGCAGTCGGGAGATTCAGAAAACCCTGGGGTCTAATGCCGCCTGGGCGGCCATATCGATGACCACCCTGGGTTTGGTAAAAAAACCAAAGAAGTAGACCATTCTAATTTGTTTTAGCCACCTTCTTCTGCTTAGTTCGACTATATCTGATGTGCCCTGGTGAGCCTGCGCCTGAAAGTATGAGGTTTTCATCAACTCTTGCCAGGGTTAATCGAATGATTATTTTTCACGCGCCTTTTATCTCTTTCTGAAAAAACCCCTCTGAATTTCTTTGCCTATCATTTACCCTTGAAAATATGTCATCCGTTTCGTAATGTGAACCTCCAATGCAATATTAGAGCGTTTGGAATAATACAGCTTGGGTGTTATGACTATTTAAAGCAGCATAGCAAAACTGCAGATAGCGAAACGTTATTCTGCCAAACGCTCAAAGTCCTGAAGAAAAACTTTCATCCGGGGGGAAACATGAATTGTCGAAAATTTTTGGTTCTGATTCCAATCCTGATCGTTTGGATATGTTCGACGAATATGGCTGCGGCCGGATTCCAGGATTTCCTTAAAAAGGCGCAAAAGTTATTTGAAACATCCAATTCGATTTCAGAGTCCGAAATCGTTGAAGGGCTCAAACAGGCTCTCGAAATCGGTACCGGCAAAGCGGTGGATCTGGTATCGAAACGTGACGGTTTTTACAATAATCCGCAAATAAAAATTCCTCTTCCATCATCGGTTCAAAAGGCTGAAAAATTGCTGCGAGGCGCTGGGTTCGGATCGAAGGTTGATGCATTTGAACTGAGTATGAACCGTGCAGCCGAGCGCGCTGCACCGGAGGCCAAGTCGATTTTCTGGGATGCAATTAAAAAAATGAAATTCGAAGATGCCAAAAAGATCTTAAACGGGGGTGATGATGAGGCCACCCAATATTTTAAGGACAAGACCTATCTGCGGTTGCAGGAAATTTTTGAACCGATTGTTAAGAAATCTATGGGAGAAGTCGGTGTCACACGAAGGTTTCAGGATTTAAATGCTAAAGTGCAAAAAATACCTTTTGCCGACAGCTTCAGCCTCGATCTGAACAAGTATGTGACCGAAGGTGCCTTGAACGGTCTATTCAAAATGCTGGCAGAAGAGGAAAAACAGATTCGCTCAGATCCAGCTGCGCGGGGTACCGATCTGTTAAAAAAGGTTTTTGGCAATACAAAATAACGTTAGGGACCTAATCGCTTTGGACCTCGATGGGGACTTGCCTCTTGGAGGAGATATAAATCAGCGATCACCAGCAGAGCTGAGCGTATGAGCAAGGCCCCTCGAAGGAGCCAGGGCCTTGCTCTGCTGGTGATCGCTGAATCGGATTCAACCAGAGAATATCAGGAAACAGGTATATGAAAACTATCTCAATCGGTTATGACGGTATGACACTTGGGGATCTGATGGTGATTGCCAGAGATGGCGTCCAGGTTAAATTAACTGCGGGTGCCGAAAAACGCATTCGCGAAACCCGCGGGCTGGTGGAGCGTTGGGTGAATGAAGAAAAAACGATCTATGGCATTACCACTGGATTCGGTGCTTTGAGTGACGTTGTCATCTCCAAAAAAGACACCCGGCTGCTTCAGGAAAATATCCTGATGAGCCACTCCGCGGGTGTCGGTGATCCATTGGACGAGGAGGTTGTTCGCGCCGTCATGGCCCTGCGGATAAAGGATCTGGCAAGAGGCCATTCCGGTATTCGGCTTGAAACCGTTGAGCTTTTGATTGCACTTCTCAACTGGGGCGTGAGCCCGGTAATTCCGAAGAAAGGGTCTGTTGGCGCCAGTGGAGACCTGGCGCCTCTGGCGCACCTCGCTCTGGTTTTGCTCGGCTTGGGGGAGGCATTTTACAAAGGCCAAAGGATGTCTGGTGCTCAAGTGCTCAGGAAATGCGGCTTACGACCCATCGAGCTGGGATCAGGTGAAGGTTTGGCCTTGGTAAACGGCACCCAGGTGATGACCGCCATCGGCGCGCTCGCCGTCAACGATGCGATCCGGCTATCAAAGATGACCGATATCGCGGCTGCCATGAGCCTTGAAGTTCTGATGGGAAGCCGCACTGAGTTTGATCGAAAAATTCATCAGATAAGACCCCATCCCGGTCAGGCCGCCGTCGCCGCCAACATGGAACGAATCATCCAAAACAGTGAGATCATTACCTCCCACAAGGACTGCTCCCGCATTCAGGATGCTTATACCCTGCGGTGCTCCCCCCAGGTTCATGGCGCCACCAAAGATGCCCTCAATTATTGCCGCACCGTGATCGAAACGGAAATGAACTCATCTACCAACAACCCACTGATTTTTTCCGAATCCCAGGATTTTTTGCTGGGAGGCAACTTCCACGGGCAACCGGTGGCCCTGGCCATGGACTTTCTCAGTATGGCGGTAGCGGAGCTGGCCAATATTTCCGAACGCCGGATCGAAAGGCTGGTAAATCCGAAACTGAGCGGACTGCCGGCCTTTTTGGTCAGCGATGGCGGCCTCAATTCGGGATTCATGATCGCCCAGTATACGGCCGCCGCATTGGTATCCGAAAACAAGGTCCTCTGCCATCCTGCAAGTGTGGATTCCATCCCCACTTCGGCCAACAAAGAGGATCACGTTTCCATGGGAACCATATCCGCTCGACAATCTAGAAACGTTATTGAAAATACGGAAAGTGTGATTGCCATTGAGCTTTTGTGTGCCGCCCAGGCCCTGGATTTGTTTACCAACCTGAAGCCCGGTGAGGGGACCCTGGAAGCATATCATGTCATTCGTAAATCGATTGCCAATCTTGATAAAGACCGTATTCTGTCAAAAGATATCGCGGCCATGAAAGAGCTGATTGGAACAGAGAAGATATTGAAGGCCGTGGAAAAAAAAGTTGGTGAACTCGACTGAAGCCGGTATTCGACACCCTGGGCATGGGATTCAGGGTTCAACGTTCAATATCTGTTTTATTTCACGACCATCTTAAGACTTAATACTTCCATTCCAAGCTCTCTTAATTCTGGACTAAATGAAAAAAGATAGAATATTTATTTGATATTATCTGGCGATGGATATGGTATTTTATCATATTTAGTGCTCAGGTTCACAGGCCAGACTGGGGGCATGATAGAGTTGCTCATACCTAACGAATTGCAAGCCGGAAAAAGCTTTCAAAAAAGGTCATTACCTGCCCGGTCTGAGTGAAAGTAGTTGTTCTGTGCGCCTATTTCTTCCATGATTGTATTTCAACTATATTTCCTTCGGGATCTCGGAAATATACAAATTTCAAATCACCAACCCCATCAACTGTTTTTTCAGTTACATTGCCTAATAATTGTCCACCACTCTTCAACGCTTCATTTAAAGTCTGATCAACATCATCTACTTCAAATGCAATGTGAGTGAATCCAGTGTGGTTAGCCATCAATGGTTCGCATTCATATATGTTTTGATAGGAAAAGATTTCAAGAGTAGGCCCACTGTCGCCATGGCCGGGAAGTAATAAGTGGACGCCTTCTAAAAAAGCCTTTTGCAAACCTGTCGCATGGTCTAACCATGATCCCGAAAGTCTTCGTTCTGGGGGTTTGACTCTACAATTAAATACTCTGACATAAAATTCCGACAGTCTTCTCCAGTCCCTGGCGACAATATTTGTATGAGCAAATCGCATATTTCTCCTTTCTATTGAAGCACCGAATTGTGGAGCTAAGGCGCATGCTTACTGCGTCATTTTCGACTCATCGTTCGGCTTTTCAATCAGCCGCATGCGGGACTTTTATGCGTTGATTGAATTGGCCTGATCTGGCATTTTATGCGCATCATGCGTTGAAGTCCTACTACAAATGAATCCTGAGGTCTAGTATCCCATCCTTATTTAATTCTGTTAATTGTTGCCTCTGCTTAGCCCAATAGGAATGCTCTTCTGCAAAAAGAACCGCTTCAATCTGTTTTTTCAAATGAGGAAAATGAGTGTCTAATATTCTTTGGACATTCTGCCAGTTTCTATCTGAACGATTTTCCATGCTGAGACCATAAAGCCAGATTGCATCTGTGTATGGAGCCAACATCTCAATCAATGGGGCTACATCGGTAATATAAGGTATCACCGGACAGATCAACGCGGATGTCTGAATGCCTGCTTTCCTCAATAATTGTAGAGCTCTGATTCTGGCCTCGGTGTCTATTGTATTTGCTTCAAATTTCTGGCGGATGTGGTTATTATTGAATGCAACCGAGACACCGGCAGAGGCATAGTCCATTTCCCGCAATAAATCAATATCACGAACAATCAGGTCAGATTTCGTGAGTATACTTACGGAAAAATTCTGTTCTAACAACAGCTCCAATACCTGTCTGGTCTGGCGATATTCAGCCTCACAAGGTTGGTAAGGATCAGTATAGTACCCCATGTATATCGTCTGAGGAGATACGTTTTCAAGTTCTCTGCGTAGTTGACCAGCAATATCCGCAGAGATAAGTACTTTTTGGGACCAGTCCGTCTCAGCTTGGTTAAGTGCATAGCAGTAGTAGCAGGAGTGTTCACACCCGACATAGGGATCAATTTGATAGTTACGGTTTTCCAGGCGGCAAGGAACCAAAATAGGTCGATGGGAACATGTAGATACTTGCATAGCACAACATCCTTTTCCGTGCAATCAGGCTCTTGTGCACCAAAATTGCATTGCGAAGTATTGTTATCCATATTGGTATCAGGCTGGCTCAAAGACATACCGCTTGTTTTTCACTTCGACATTTGGTGGGTTATGTCCATTTTCTTCAAAAAAATCGTATCCTTCTTTAAGATTCTTCCAAAACTTGTACCATCCTGAGAATTTATGTTTATTCATATTTTCATCGGTCATTCGAAACGGGAATATATGGACTCTAAAGAAGCGTTGGCCATTTCGTAATGACGCATCAGCAAGAGCAAAAATTTCCTCAATATTCTTATCAGTCATTGCATAGCATCCAATAGATACACAACTGCCATGAACCATCAATGCGCTACCAGTCCGACCGTGAATTTTATCAAATGCGTTAGGGTACCCAAGATTGAAGGAAAGATGAAAATTGCTAAGTGGGTTCATTTGGCGTGGTAATACATAATAGAAACCCTCAGGAGCCCGTCCATCACCTTTTCTAATTTTCGGACCTAAATAGCGCAAGCCATAACTACAAATATTATAGGTTTTGAATAATCTGTAATTTTCTCGATCCTTAATCCATATCTCCAATTCTTTTGTAATCTTGAATATTCGGATAAAAATAGGCGCTCCCCAATTGAATCCCGCCCGCGAAAACTCTTTCAGGAGGTTAGGTTTGACCCGCGAAATCGCGGCCCGAGACCGTACACTTGATGGAATTTCCTGGGCTTCGGAAATCGCCGTCATGACCACTATTACAGCAATAAAAAATATAATTGATGGCTTTCTCATACCCCAACTGATCGTAAACAAAATAGGATATTGTTATTATTTTATTGAAATTAAGGCTGTTATGCAGATTATGAGGGTGATCTTATATTTCATCTATGAGTGAGATGTAAAAGTCGATTTAAATCCCATTTTCTTTACCCTTCGGGAAAGCCGATGGCACCCCATCTTCTGCGTTGCCAATGGATCAGGGTAGGCTACTACACCCTCAACATTGGACGCCTTGAAGCTGGGGCACCCTCGACTTTCGCTCAATTAGGGTTT
>JAAUYD010161689.1_pt1 | contig 18070 bp, 10 predicted proteins | sample 7278101 | NCBI WGS metagenome assembly JAAUYD01 (sample SAMN14350128, study PRJNA611818) | marine sediment metagenome | isolation source: surface marine sediment (0.6m) | place: French Polynesia: Moorea | collected 2018-08 | reverse complement strand
GCGGCGTCGGGCCCGGCGGATCGGGAAGCTCGGGCTCGGGCTCCGGCTCGGGGCGTTCGGGCTCGACGGGCACCTCGGGCTCCGGCTCGGGGAGCTCGGGCACGACCGGGACCTCGGGCTCCGGCTCCGGGAGCTCGGGCACGACGGGGACCTCGGGCTCCGGCTCGGGGTCGGGTACGACCGGAGGCTCCGGCTCTGCGGGCACCTCGGGCTCGGGCTCGACTGCGGACATCACCTCGAAGCTCCGGTTCAGGGTCACCCGGCTGCCGTCGAGGAGCTCGACCTCCACGTCGATCCGATGGAAACCCGGCCTGATGAGGCCGGTCTCGAACGGCCGAGCTCGCCTTTCGGAGCCGCCCGCGAAGTCGTAGGGCGCCATGCGCTCGGTCTGCCGCGGCTTCGTGTCCCGTGCCGGGCGGTCGAGCCAGAAGTGGACCCGGTCGACGTCCTCGAGGCCGTCGAGGAACACGTAGACGTCGCCGGTCAGCCGGCTTCCAGCCAGCGGGACCGCGGAGACGCGCGACGACTCGAGGCTCACCAGCAGATCGGCCTCGTCGGGCGCCTCACCCGGGCCCGGTCCGGGCGTCGGGTCGGGCTCGGGCTCGGGCTCGGGCTCGGGGCTCGGGTCCTGCGGAGGCTCGACCTCGCCGTCGTTGCCCACCTCGAAGCGAGCGGTGGCGAAGGCGATCGCGCCGCTCGCCAGCTCGAGCTTCACGTCGATGCGATGCGCGCCGTTCGCCACCGAGCGCGTGTCGAAGGGCCGCGCCGTCGTCACGCCGCCGCCGGCGAAGTCGTGGGGTGCGATCCGCTCGACCTGCTCCGGCGGGCCGGACTGGCCGGGATCGTTCAGGTAGAACGAGGCCCGCCGGATGCCTTCGGCCGGATCGACGAAGATGTAGGCGTCGCCGCCGATGGAGGCCCCGTCGAGAACCCGCGGGCTCGTGCGGGTGGCCATCTTGCTGATCTGCAGCTGATACGGCGCCGCCCTGGGCGTGGGCGTCGGCGTCGGATCGGGCTCGGGCTTCGTCTCGGGCTCCGGTTCCGGCGTCGGGTCGGGCTGCGTCGAAGCGGCCAGCGCCGTGACGGAGCGCGTGGTCGAGTCCTGGAGGCCCTCCTCGTCGGTGACCGTGAGGGTGATGCGGACGGTCCCGGGCTCGACGATCAGCTGATCGACGACGCGCCCCTCGCGAGACGTTCCCTCGCCGATCTGCCAGCGGTAACGGGCGATGCCGGTGTCGTCCGTGGATGCGCTCGCGTCGAGTCGGACGGCCAGGGGCGCTTCCCCGGAGCCCGGAGAGACGGCGAAGCGGGCGACCGGCGCGCGATTCGCCTGCGCGTCCGTGGTGGTCACGAGGGCCGCGACGTCGCCATCGAAGGGTGCCCGTCCGAGCTCGCGCCAGGCGCCGCCCTCGACGACCGGGCCGTCGGTGAAGCCCCCTTCGACCGGATCGAACCACTGGACGGCGAAGCTTCCGGTCGCCTTGCGGAGGTCGAGGCTCAGCACGCCTCCGTCTTCGTGGTAGAGCGCGTAGGCACGACCTTCCGCGGCCAGGACGTGGGTGCGGCCGCCCTCGCTCGAGGACCCGAGGCTCGGGTCCGGCGACATCTCGAGGAGCGGAAGCTCCGCCAGGAACTCGAGGGCGATCCCCGTCCACTCGAGAGCGAGGTCGAGCTCGCGCAGGTCGTCGATGCGCTGGTCCAGTGAGTGGCCCCCGCCGTCGTCCTGCACGTACCACTCGAAGCCGCCGCCTCCGGAGAGATAGGTGGGCCACATGTACTCGCGGCGGCCTCGCGGCAGCCCGCGGGCCTGATCGAACGGATCGTTCTCGATGGTCTGCGGCTCGTCGACCGAGACCACCCAGGGGACGCCGGCCGCGGCCGACCGCTTGCGCCACTCGATCACGGAGGCGCCCCGATCGAGACCCTGGAAGTTGACCTGGAAGGCGGTCATGTCGAAGTCGTCGTTCCCGAGCAGCGGCCCGTAGAACGACTCCATCTGGTTCGTGCGGATGTGGGTCGTCAGCGGGTGGTCGTAGGGATCGACGGACTTGATGTACGCGGCGAACTCCCGGCGCCGACTCGTGCCGTAGTCGTTCTCCTCGCCGAGATCCCATTCGAGGCCCAGGTGGTGGCCGAAGCGCGCCACCAGCTCCCGGTAGTAGAGCTTGCGCTCGACGCCGAGCTGGCCGTCGTCGTGATAGTTCTCGTTGCGCCCCTCGGTCTCGGCGAGCTGGAAGTGCAGGAAGATCCCGAGGCTCTGTGCGTGGGCGAAGACGGCCTCCCACTGCGCGAGCTTGCTCGTGTCGTAGTGGGTCCGGTCCTGCTCCCCGATCGTCGGGAAGGTGTCCTTGCCATCGCCCCCGATGTTCATGGGGAGGAAGTAGATGGTGTTCGAGCCCTTCTGGGCGATGTAGTTCAGCGCGCCGATGATCCCGCGGCCGGCTCCGTTGCCCCAGTCGGGGTCGCCGCTGCGCCAGTCGCGCCGATGGGCCGCATAGGAGTGGTTGCCGTTCGGCGTGTTGTCGAAGCCCTCGTAGCCGAGGAAGTTCTCCGGGATGTCGGGGCCGCCCTTGACCCACGGCTCACCGCTTCCGGCGAAGGTCAGATAGTGCGCGCCGGCGTTCTCGAGCCGCCCCTTCTCCGGGCTGCGGAAGTCGCGCCCTTCCTTGTCGCTCGGCGCGACGTCGAAGCCGCCCGTCTCGCCGTCGAACAGCAGCGGCGTTCCCGCCCCGGGATCCGTCGAGACGGCCACCGCGGCGCCTTCGCGGAACGAGGCCTCGAAGCGCCAGCGCCCGGGCTCGTCGGGCGAGAAGCGGCAGATCCAGGCATCCCCCGCCACGCCGCCCTCTCCGTCCGTATCGAAGAAGCCGGGCACGTCGTAGACCTGCCCCGAAGGGCCCGTCAGACGGCACTGGAGCCGGAAGTCCAGGAACGGATTGGGAGCGGTGCCGTCCTCGGCGTACGTGTCGCCTCGGAACAGCAGCTCCACGCCGTGCCACTGCATCGGCTCGCCGCGCAGCTCCACGGCCGAAGCACCGACCGGCATCACTCCAGCACACAGCAGGCCCAGCCACAGCAGCCGGACGAATCCCTCGCAACGCATCGACAACCCCCCCGGTGTCTGGCTGCCTCATCGGAGGCCCCCGCGATCCCTACGTGACTCGGCTCACCACTCTGAGCGAACCTACGGGCGGGTCCGAAACGCGAGATCGCCTTTCGGTTCGGGTCTCGGTTCGGGATCCGGAGCTGCGCCAGGGACGGCGCGCTCTACGCCACGCTCCTGGCGAGCCCTAGGGGACGGTGATCCCGGGGCCCGGGGGGGAGCCCAGCGCAGGTCGGAAACCCTCGAAGAAATCCGACGATCCGACCACGCCGTCCCCGTCGAGATCCGAAGAGCTGCACTCGGGTTGCGTATCGATGTCGGCTCCGAGGCAGGGCCGCAACACGTCGAAGAAGTCGGAGGCCCCCACGGTGCCGTCGTTGTCCAGGTCGGCGTCGCAGACGTCTCCGTACTGCTGGACGCCCGGCAGCGAGCTGTCGTCGTCCTGTCCCGCGTCGGCGTCCGCCTGGTCGCTGTTGAACACCTGGACGCAGTTGTCCGCCGGGTCCGCGACCCCGTCGCCGTCCTCGTCCGGTTCCGCAGCCGGCTCGATCGCATCGCAGCCGAGGTCGTAGGGCGGGATCGGGTCGGGCCCCGAGTCGACGACGTAGCGCTCCAGCTGGAGCGTGTAGCCGCCTCCGGGATTCACGCTGGGGCGGCACGGCTCCGAGTTGGAGAGCTTCATCACCCCGGCGCGGAACACGTTGGCGACCTCGATGTTCCGATGGTCGATCAGGGCACACGACGTGAGCTCGGTCCCGTCGACGAAGATCCGGAGGTCGCCCTTCCTCGCCACCCGGAAGTCGTCGAAGCGAAAGGCCAGGTCGACCCACTGCCCGACCTCGAGGACCGCCTCGGGCTCCGTGCAGTCCTCCCGCAGCTCGTTCTGGAGACGCAGCGTGGTGCCGTCCTTGTGGAAGAAGACGCCGTCGTAGTCGCCCGTCTCGGCGGTGGGATCGTCACGGAAGGCCATCATCGAGCAGCTGTCGCCGTCGTCCACGTTCTCGGCGGCGATCCGCATGCAGCCCTGCATCAGGTAGGAGCCGCCGGTCTCGGGGGGCGCCTCGTGGACGATGCCGATCTCCCGGTGGTGCACGTCGAGGTTGCCCTGCAGCGCGAAGAGGCCCTCTCCGACCTCCACGGCCTCGAAGTGATGGGAGCCGTCGGGAGCGCTCGATTCGGGGAAGGGGCCGCGATCGATCCCGGCGTAGGTTCCGACCCCGCTGTCGGCGTACGGAAAGTCGCGGCACTCGTCGTTGTTGCCGCCGTAGGCCAGCACCCCGTCGGCGTTCTCGGGAGTCTCGGGAACGCACTGGTTCCAGTTGTCCGCGTCGCGGCAGCACCAGGAGACGCCGAGGCCGGCGCTCTGGAAGTCCTCGCAGTGGTCGGCCCCCTGCTGGAGCAGGGTCGAGCACGCGGTGGGGGCGGGCTGCGCGTGGGCGAGTCCGGGCGGCAGCAGCCACGCCACCACGAGCAGGGAGAGCCGAGGAAGCGAGGAGGCTCCGCCGGGGCGGAGCGGAGACTGCCGGGAGTCGTCGCACGCGGGTGTCGCCACGGCGTGGGAGGATAGCCACCCACTCTCGCAGGGCCCGTGCGCGCCGGGAACGGCACGGGCTCGAAGGGCGCCGCGAGAGGCTTCGAGCTTCGGGGCGAGGGCCTCGATGCAGCGGGCGAAGCGGAGAGGGCGCTAGCGCGAGAGGCGCTTCAGGTCGGACAGGACGCCCTTGGCGACGGCCTTCAGCGTCTCGAAGACGCCGCCGCCGTCCGTCGCGCAGGCCTCGAAGTCCGGCACGCCCGTGGTGTTGAGCTGGCGTCGCAGCTCCTCGAGGGGCGCCGCGTTCGGGAGGTCGCGCTTGTTGTACTGGATCACGAAGGGCATCTTGTCGAGCTCGTAGCCCTGCTCCTTCAGATTGATCCGCAGGTTGTCCATGCTCTCCAGGTTCGCCTCCATGCGCTCCACCTGGGAGTCGGCCACGAAGACCACGCCGTCCACGCCCTTCAGGATGAGCTTCCGGCTGGCGTCGTAGAAGACCTGCCCGGGCACCGTGTAGAGGTGGAAGCGGGTCTTGAAGCCACGAATCTGGCCCAGGGCCAGCGGCAGGAAGTCGAAGAAGAGCGTCCGCTCGGTCTCGGTGGCGAGCGAGATCATCTTGCCCTTCAGGTCGGGGTTCGTCTTGTTGTAGATGAACTGCAGGTTGGTCGTCTTGCCGCACAGGCCGGGCCCGTAGTAGACGATCTTGCAGTTGATCTCGCGCGACGAGTAGTTGATGAACGACATGGCCCTGCGTCAGTCGGAGAAGAGGTTGTCGATGTCGTCGTCGGTGATCTCGGAGAAGGGGCTTCCGGGAGCACCCGCCTGATCCGCTTCCGACTTCTTCTGGAGCTCTTCGAAGATCTTGCCCAGCTCTCCGCTGGCCTTCTTGACCCGCAGGCGGACCAGGCCGAGGGAGCTGCGATCGTCGAAGATCACCACCAGGATCATCCGCTTGGCGACGATCGTGATGTGGAGGTTGTCCTTCACACCCTGATGGAAGTGCGTCGGAAAGTCCTCTTCCCCGATCAGCTTCGCGAGCCCGCCGGTCGCGGCGATGCTGCCCGCGGTGAGCGACGCCAGGCTCGTGGTGTCGATGCCGCGCACCTCACCGGCCTCGGCGATCAGCTGACCGTTCTTGTCGACCACGAAGACGCCCTTGGCGTTGGCGTCTCGGACCAACCGTTGGATGACGGCGAGGACCCGCTTGAAGTCCTCCTCGTACATGACGAGCTGGCTGTCCATCATTCAGGGTGGTTCCTACGTCTAGGAGAGGATCCGCAGGAGGCTGTGCAAGGTCCCGAATCGAGGGCCGTGTTCGAGTAACCCTGTCGGGGCTTCTACCCCAGGCCCCCGGGGCGGGCAAGCTGCTGGCGCTCCGGCCTCCCCTGCTTCGGCCAGCACGCGGGAGCGCTTTAGCTCCGCCATGCGGAGAATCGCCCGCTAGGAGAGCTCCTGGCGGTTCTTGAGCGAGCGCCCGACCGTCACGTGATCGGCGTATTCCAGGTCGCCCCCCATGGGCATGCCGTAGGCGATCCGGGTCAGCCGGAGCCCCGTGGGCCGCAGGCGCTCGGCGATGTAGTGGGCCGTGGCGTCGCCCTCGGCGTTGGGATTGGTGGCCAGGACCACCTCCTTGAGGGTCCCCGAGCGCGCCCGGGCCTCGAGCTCGGCGATTCGCAGGTTCTCCGGCCCGATCCCGTCGATCGGGGAGAGGGCCCCGCCGAGCACGAAGTAGCGTCCGCGCCATCCCCCGGTGCGCTCGACCGCCGCGCGGTCGGCCGGCTCCTCGACGACGCACAAGAGCGCCGGGTCGCGGCGTTCGTCCTGGCAGAGGCTGCACGGGGAGACCTCGGTGAGGTCGAAGCACTCCGAGCAGAGCACGATCTCCTGCTTCATCCGCGTCATCGCATCGGCCAGCTCGGTGACCAGGGTGTCGGGAGCCGACAGCAGGAAGAAAGCCAGCCGTGTCGCGGACTTCTCTCCAATCCCGGGAAGCCGCTTCAAGTTTGCGACGAGCCGCTCGATCGGCGGCGGGGTCTTCACGCGGAGATCTCGGCGGGCGACGGAGGGCTCACGCGCGCCGATCGAGAGCGGGCCGGCAGGGCCTTCACGTAGCGCCGAGTCCCGGAATGGAGACGCCGCCGGCGGCCTTCTGCATCTCCTGCTGGACCATCTCCCGGGCGCGGGCGAGGCCGGCGTTGACGGCGGCGGCGACCAGGTCCTGGAGCATCTCGCGGTCGCCGGTCTCGAGCAGGCTCGGCTCGATCTTCACCTCGAGCACGCGAAGCTCGCCCGTGACCACGGCCGTGACCATGCCGCCACCGGCGCTCCCCTCGACGCTCTTGCGCGCCAGCTCCTGCTGGATCTGGGCCAGGCGCTGCTGCACCTCCTGGGCCTTGGCGAGCATGTCCTGCAGGTTCGGGGGCTGACTCACGCGGGGGCTCCTGGGCCGCCGCCCGGACCGAGCGGGCGGATCTCGACGATCTCCGCGTCGAGGATCTCGAGCGCGGCGTTGATGGCGGGGTGGGAGAGGGCGTCCTGCTTGGCCGCCTTGCCCTCGGGCGCCGCGGGCGCGCCGTGAGCGGGGCGCGCCGCGGCCTCGTGTCCCTCGACCTCGACGACCATGGGCCGGTCGAAGAAGCGCGAGCAGACCGCCTCGAAGGCTTCGCGCCGGGCCTCCATGCGGCGGGTGGCGATGCCCGTCGGCAGCGCGATGCGCAGGCCGTCCTCGCGCAGCTCGATGAGGCGTCCGCCTTCGAGCGCGGCGAAGCCGATCCGATCGGCCTCGAGGGCGAAGGCGTGGAGGCGATCCCAGACCACCGGCAGCGGTGCGCTGCCTGCCGGAACGTTCGCGGGGGGGGCCGCGGGGCTCGTGCCGGAATCGGGCACGGGCTCGGAGGCCCAGCTCGGCTCTTCGCTCGCACCGTGCCCGTTGGTCGCCGCAGGCTCGGGAGCCGGGCTCGCCGGGACGACCGCCGGCTCCGCGCTCACCGGCGCGGCCTTGGCCTCCGGCGCGCTCGCCTTCCGGCCTCCCGAAGAGGCGCCACCGCGGCCGCGCGAGCCGGATCCGTTTGCCGCGCTGCCTGCTCCGCCTCCGCCGCCGCCGCCGCGCAGCTGCTTCTCCAACGCCTGGAGTCGCGCGAGGAGCGGCCCCACCTCGTCGCCGGGGGGAAGCGTCGCGAGGCGCACGATCGCCATCTCGAGGACGGCGAAGGGCTCGGGCGCCCAGGCGAGATCCTCCTGCTCCTTCAGCAGGGCGCGGAACATGCGGCGCAGGCGGGCCGTCTCGGCCGCCTCGGCGATCGCGCGCAGCTCGGCCAGGTCGGCCTCCGCGGCGTCGACGAGGCCGTCCTGGCCGGGTGCGACCGCCAGCACCACGAGGTCGCGCAGCGTCTGCAGCAGCGCGCCCGCCAGGCGCTTCGCGTCGATGCCCTGCTCGAAGGCCTGCCGAGCCGCCGTGAGGGCCTCGGGCGCGTCGCCCTCGCTGCAGGCGCGGGCGATGCGCAGCACGAGCTGCGTGTCGACGAGGTCGAGCACCTCGGCCACCTGATCGTCGGCGACGCTCCCGCCGCCGTAGGAGAGCAGCTGGTCGAAGAGGGTGAGCGAGTCGCGCAGGGATCCCTCGCCGGCGCGGGCGATGGCGTGGAGGCTCGCCTCGCTGATCTCGATGCCCTCGTTCTTCGCGACGTCGCCGAGGTAGGCCGCGACCTCACCGCTCGCCACCCGCCGCAGGTCGTAGCGCTGGCAACGCGAGAGCACGGTGAAGGGGATCTTCTCGGGATTGGTCGTGCAGAACACGAACAGGCTGTGGGGCGGCGGCTCCTCCAGCGTCTTGAGCAGCGCGTTGAAGGCCGCCGTCGAGAGCATGTGGACCTCGTCCACGATGTAGATGCGATGCTTGCCCGGGCTCGGCGCATAGCGCACCGCCTCGATCAGCTCGCGCACGTCGTCGACGCTGGTGCGGCTGGCGGCGTCGATCTCCTGGACGTCGGTGTTGATGCCCGAGGCGATCTCCCGGCAGATCGGATCATCGGGATCCGGGCTGTCGGTCGGCCCCTTCTCGGCATTCAGGCAGCAGGCGAGGATCCGCGCCAGGGTCGTCTTGCCGGTGCCCCGGGGGCCCGTCAGCACGATCGCGTGGGGCACGCGGTCCGAGCGGATCGCGTTGCGCAGCGGCGTCGTGACGTGGGACTGGCCGATCACCTCGTCGAAGGTGCGGGGCCGGAGCTTCCGTGCGAGGACCTGGTAGGTCATGGATCCGGGGAGGGTAGGGGGCCCGGCTCGACGCCGCAGGGAGCGCACGGCGTCGGGGGCCGCGCTGCTGCCACCCCGGATCGGATCGAGACGCTGTTTGACCCTGCCGACGCCGCCAGGGGATTCGCTAGCGTCTCCCTCCTGCTGTCGGAAGGGAGGATCGCAGGGTCCTGCCCGCGTCGGGGGTCTGCGAACCCCGTCAGGTCCGGAAGGAAGCAGCGGTAGTGGGCAACCGATGGTGGATGGGTCGCCCTGCGGTCTACCCTTCCGGCAGCACGGGCTGGCCGGATGGCCGGCAGCACCCGGGCGAGCAGGAGGCCCGGCGACGGCGCGGAGCTCCCTTGCCCCTTCCCCAGTCCGAGGTCGAGCGATACGCGCGCGAGGGCTGGGCGCACCTGGGGCGCCTGCTCGACGCCGACCGGGTGGAGGCCCTGCGCGCCGAGGAGCGGCGCTTTCGCTTGCCCCAGGCGTACGGCGGCCCGGACAACGCCAGCCTCTTCGTGAACGTCCAGCTCTGCCACCGCTCCGAGGCGATCCGCGAGCTTGCGATCCGCGGCCCGCAGATCCCGGCGCTGGTCGCGCTCGCCGGGCCGAACCTCTGCCTCACCCACCAGCAGTTCGTGACGAAGCTCCCCGATCGCGGCGAGCAGCGCAGCGACGTGCCGTGGCACCAGGACGACGGCTACGGCCCCCTCGATCCCATGACCGACGTCACGGTCTGGATCCCGCTGATCGACACCGACGCCCGCAACGGGGGCATCCAGATCGTCCCCGGCTCCCACCTCGGAGGCGTGCTGCCCCACGACCGCTCGGGCATCAACCCCGTGCTGATCGAGACCGCCAAGCCCGAGAACACCGTCGCCGTCGACCTCGCGGCCGGCGAGGCCATCGCCTTCAGCGGGCTCACGCTCCACGGCTCCGGCCCCAACCACGGCGATGTCGAACGGCCGGCGCTCTTCCTGCGCTACTGCGACCCGCACGCGCGGATGCTGTCCGAGGGCGGGCGGCCCGTGCTCGAGGACGCCCACTCCTGGATGGTGGCGGGAGAGGCCTGAGCATGGGGCTCGCCGACAGGCTGCTGGCGGCCGAGCGCAGGCTCTGCCGCGAGCTCGACGCGCTGCGCTTCGCCGCGCCGACGAGCCACGTGTACAACCCGCTGGTCCATGCCCGGCGCCCCCACGCGCAATTCCTGCGCCGCTACGCGGAAACGACGAAGCGCGTGGTCTACCTGGGCATGAACCCGGGGCCCTACGGCATGGTGCAGACGGGCGTGCCCTTCGGCGAGGTCGCGCTCGTTCGCGACTGGCTCGGGATCGAGGCGCCCGTCGACCGCCCGGAGCCCGAGCACCCCAAGCGCCCGGTGGACGGCTTCGCGTGCACGCGCAGCGAGGTCTCGGGCGCGCGCCTGTGGGGCGCCATCGCCGACCACTTCGGGAAGCCCGAGCGCTTCTTCGCCGACTCGTTCGTGCTGAACTACTGCCCGCTCGTGTTCATGGAGGAGAGCGGCCGCAACCGCACGCCCGACAAGCTGCCCGCCGCCGAGCGCGACCCCCTCTACGCCGCGTGCGACCGGCACCTGGCGCGGAGCGTGGCCCTGCTCGAGCCGAAGTGGGTGGTGGGCGTCGGGCGCTTCGCCGAGCAGCGCGCGCGGGAGGTTCTCGGCGAGGAGGGCCCGCGGATCGGCTGCGTCCTCCACCCGAGCCCCGCGAGCCCCGCCGCCAACCGCGGCTGGCGCGAGGCCGCCGAGCGGCAGCTCCGCGAGCAGGGAATCTGCACGTAGCCCGCAGAACGCGCCGCTAGGAGACCCGGGGGATTCGCCCTACAATGGGCCCGCCATGCGTCCGCGCTTCTCCGACCTCGCGATCTCCCCGCGAAGCCCGCTCGGCGTCGAGCTCACCCGCCGTCGCTTCCTGCAGGCCAGCCTCACGGCCGCCGCCGGCCTCGGGACCGGGCTCGGGCTCGGCTGCGATCTGAGCATCCCCGAGTATCCCTTCACCCTGGGCGTCGCCTCGGGCGATCCCCTCTCGGATCGCGTGATCCTGTGGACGCGGCTGGCGCCCGACCCGCTGAACGGCGGCGGCATGCCCGACACCCCCGTCACCGTGATCTGGGAGATCGCGGACGACGAGGCCATGAGCCAGGGGCTGCGCTCGGGCGTCGCGGTGGCCCACCCGAGCCTCGGCCACAGCGTCCACGTCGACGTCCCGGGCCTCCTGCCGGAGCGCTGGTACCACTACCGCTTCCACGTTCCCGGCTGGACGAGCCCCGTCGGTCGCACCAAGACCGCCGCCGCCGTGGGCAGCAACAACCAACGGCTGCGCTTCGCCACGGCTTCGTGCCAGAGCTACACGAGCGGCTTCTACACCGCCTATCACCACATGGCCCAGGAAGACCTCGACCTCGTGGTGCACCTCGGCGACTACATCTACGAGGGCGGCGTCGGGAGCGGCGTGCGGCCCCACAACAGCGGCACCGTCTTCACCCTGCCCGAGTACCGCAACCGCTACGCCCTCTACAAGACCGATCCCAACCTGATGGAGGCCCACCGGATCTTCCCCTTCGTCACCACCTGGGACGACCACGAGGTCCGCAACAACTACGCGGGCCTGGTCGCGACCGAGCCGCCGATCACCCAGGACTTCATCGATCGGCGCGCCGCCGCCTACGCCGCCTACTACGAGCACCTGCCGCTGCGGGTGCTGCCGCCCAAGGGGCCCGATCTCGAGATCTTCCGCCGCCTCGACTTCGGCGACCTGCTCTCGATGTTCGTGCTGGACACTCGCCAGTACCGCACCAACCAGGACTGCAACGACAACATCGGCCAGCTCTGCGCCGGCTTCCCCAACCCCGACGGCACCATGCTCGGCGACGTCCAGGAGGCCTGGCTCTTCGACGGTCTGGACGCTGGGGGCGGCCTCTGGAACACGCTCGCCCAGTCGGTCTGGTTCACTCCGGTGCTCGGCCCCAACTTCGACCAGTGGGACGGCTATCCCCTGGCGCGCGACCGCATCCTCGACTTCGTCGAGAGCCGCGGCGTCGAGAACCTGGTGGTTCTGACCGGCGACATCCACGCCTCCGGCGCCGCCTCGATCGTGCGCGACTTCAACGCGGAGAAGTTCTTCGGCGCCGAGTTCGTCGCGCCCGGCATCTCCTCGGTGAACGGCTCCCCCGATCTCATCAACGGCGCCTTCGGCTTCTTCTCCTACGTCGAGTACGTGAACGGCCGGAGCCAGGGCTACGTGCGCCACGACGTGGGGCGCACCGAGTGGCGCGCCGATCTGCGCCGCGTGCTCACGGTTCGTACGCCCGGCGCCGACATCGAGACCGAGGCCAGCTTCGTGGCGGACGTGGGCGTTCCCGGAATCCGGCCCGCCTAGCGTCGCCTGCGGGCCAGGAAGCAGAGCACGGCAGCGAGCGCCAGTCCCCCGGGCTCCGCGACGGCGAACGGGTAGAGGACGTCGCGCCCGCCCGCGTCGTCGTTCGTGAGCTGCGTGAAGAGCAGCGCCACGCACACGTCGTCCACGTTGGGCCCGCAGGGGCGGTTCGACATGATCGACTGATCGTTGCGCTGTCCCGACACGAGGAGCCCCGCGAAGGGATCGGCGGGATCGATCACGATCGGGTTCAGCGGGTCGAAGTCGGTGTCGTAGTTGGTGTTGAACTCGAAGGAGTTGGGGTGCCCGAGCCCGATGGCGTGGCCGATCTCGTGCATGAAGAAGCGCTGGATCGCGGCCGCTGCGGCCTCGATGCCGAAGTCGAAGGACTGGGCGAAGAGCGCAAAGCGGTCGATGTCGAAGTAGATCTCGGCCTCGGTGATGCGATCGCCCGGCAGCCCCATCCCGTTCGTGAGGGTGCGAGCCGGATCGAAGACGCTCACCGGAATGGCCACGCCCGTGACGCCGGGGAAGGGGAACTCGGCGGTCTCCACGGCGAACAAGCGCAGGGGGTCCGGCGAGGTCGAGCCCACGTCGAACCCGTCGAGGGTGACCTCGAAGCGCAGGGCCGGTGACTCCCAGGCGCGGAAGGCGTCCACCACGGCCTCCCGCAGACGCGTGCGCTCCGCGGCCGTGAGGTCCACGGGGATCAGCCGCTGGATCAGGTCGGCCTCCACCGCCACCGGGATCTCGACCGGCCCGCCTCCCGGCGCCGCCCAGCGGGCCGCCTCGGCGGCCGCGGCCTGAGCCGGGGCGCCGAAATCCGAGAGGAAGGAGAAGGAGAGGGCGGGGAGCGGGAGGGCGAGCCCGAGGCAAGCGAGGAGCGCGCCAGCTCGGGGGCGAAATCGGAAGGCAGGCATCTTCGTCCAAGTGGCCATGAGGAGCCCTCAGGTGGCATCTGGAGCTCCAGCGCGGCGCGTGACGCCGCCGGCCCCTGTGGGTACCCTCCCCATCCGCCTTCGGGCCGCCGCGGAGAGGTGGCGGAGTCCGGTTGAACGTGCCTGACTCGAAATCAGGTGTACTCGCAAGGGTACCGTGGGTTCGAATCCCACCCTCTCCGCCATTTCGTGCGCCCGTGGATGGGATCAAGGCGAGGGCACGACGAGATTCACGATCTCTGCCCGCTCCTCGAGGGTGAGGTGCTCGTACGCCGCGGCTGTTCCCAAGAGGGAGTCGGCCGCATCCGTCGCCTCTTCGACGGTCGCGCGCTGGGCCAGCAGTTGGAGAATCGCTGCCTTGCCTCCCGGAGGCAGGTCGAAGTCGAACTTCACTTCCGAGAAGCGCGGATTCTCCTGCTCGACTCGGGTCGGCTCGAGAAGTGCTCCGGGTCCCGAGAAGGCATGGGCAACCGTTGCGCCCGATCCGGTCCACACGATCCAGTCGTCGTCCAGGCTCGCCACCGCGTCACCGCTCGAAGTCGCTTGCACTGCGTGACTCGGGTCGATCCGGCTCCGTAGCAGCAGCGTCGTGCTGGAGGCCTCGGTGCTGCGGTTCTCCACGGTGTCGATCACCCGAACGAAGCCGTCGGTGTCCGAGACGAAGCTCTCTCGCGTCACGAGCAGGCCGTCGTACGTCCTTCGATTCGTGCGGATGGTGCGACCGCCGTCGAGAACCACGGCCTCGAACGCTCCCGGCGTAGCGGACCAGAATGCGGGAATGATCCGCGCCTGGGTGCCGGGAATCGACACGCGGTCGAACTCGACCCTCCAGCTCGCGCCCTGGCCATCCACCAGATCCAGTCCGCCCTCGAAGGGTGTCGTCGTGACCGCCACGTCGTCGTCCGGAACCGACGGGTTGCTCCCGTCGAACAGAACCTCACCGCCGTCGCTGCGTCCGCCGCCGTCGCTGTCGCGCACCAGCGGGTTCGTGCCCACCGCGAGCTCTTCCCCATCCCACAAGAGGTCGGCATCGCTGTCGTTGGTGCGCGGATCGGTTCCGTAGATGAACTCCTCGTCGGCGTCGACGAGGCCGTCGCCGTCCCGGTCTCCCAGCGGGTCGAGGGGATCGGTTCCCAGGATCACTTCGCGTCGGTCATCGAGCCCGTCTCCGTCCGTGTCCGGGTCCGTCGGGTCCGTGCCTCGGGGCACTTCATCCCGGTCTTCGAGCCCGTCGCCGTCGGCGTCGCCCCTGAAGTCGAGAGGGTCGAGACCGAGACCGACTTCGAAGCCGTCGAGCAGGCGGTCGAGGTCGGTGTCGGGATTCAGCGGGCGCGTGCCGGCTGCGATCTCGTCGCCGTCGAGCAGGCCGTCGTCGTCGCTGTCCGGATCGTCGGGGAGGAGCTCGAGATCCTGCTCCTCGAGCGAGGTCAGGCCGTCCCCGTCCGGATCTGCGCCGCCGTCGCCGGCGGTGAGCGGATCGAATCCGGCGTGCGTTTCGAAGCCGTCGAGGAGTCCATCCCCGTCCGTGTCCGCGAGCAGCGGGTCCGTACCGAGCGCCGTCTCGTCGGCGTCGGACAGGCCATCTCGATCGAAGTCGTCCACGACGAAGAAGTTCACGATGTCGCGCTGGTCGTCGGCGGAGAGGCCCTCGCGGGTGTCGCCCCGCAGCTCGAGGACGTGCCGGGCCTGGGCCGCCGCATCCTCGAAGGTCAGCTGCCGCGTCACGAAGTGCATGAAGATCCGTCGCTCTCCAGCGGGAACGACGAACGTGGCGCGCGAGCTGCCGTGGGAGGAAGAGGCGCCTTGATTCAGCTCCGGGACGACTGGGGTGGAGACGAAGGGCCCGCGGAAGACGTGGGCAACGACGGGAGCCTCGTCCACCGGGCCGTCGTCCGCGATGACGACCTGGTCGCGCTCTTCGAAGGGCGGGACTCGGCCATCTTCTGATTCGATCCGCGCCGCGAGGAAGCCCATGCTGTCGTAGATCACGACCTGGGCCACGATGTCCTGGTCTCCTCGATTCTCGAGGATCTCCAGGTAGCGAACGAACGCATCGTTCTCGGGCACGAAGACCCTGCGGCTCACGAGCAGGCCCGAGAGGGCGTCGGGCCCGAAGGTCAGCTCGCGTCCGGTCGGGTCGGCTGCGGCGCTTGCGGCATCGAAGTAGGTTGGCCCGACCGAGAGACGTGAGGCCGACGACAACGCGCCGTCGCCGCCGCTCTGGAGCCCGCCGTCGGTAGCCACGTTCCAGAGGAAGCCGTCTCCGTCCACGAGGTCGACCGGCAGGCGAGGCTGCGGCCGGTCATCCGTCGGGTCCGTGGGCGACGTCGCATCGACCAGGATCTCGGCCCCATCGTCGCGGCCGCTGCCATCGGTGTCGGCTCGAAGCGGATCGGTGCCGTAGAGCACCACCTCGTCGCGATCGCTGAGCAGGTCCCCGTCGCTGTCCGTCTTCGCCGGGTCGGTGCCGAGAAGGATCTCCTCGCCGTTGGTGAGGCCGTCTCCGTCGTCGTCGCCCAGGCCGTCGCTCGGGTCGAGCGGATCGAAGGCGATGCGGATCTCCTTGCCGTCGGGAAGGCCATCGCCGTCGCTGTCGGGTTCGTCCGGGTCCGTTCCGAAGTCGGGCTCGTCGACGTCGGGCACGCCGTCGCCGTCGCGATCGACCAGCGGCGACTCGATCCGAGGGACGGGATCGATCAGGGCGCTCTGGAAGAACGCCACCTGCTGGCGCAGGCTCTCCACGGCGCCCTGCGCGCAGTAGTGTCCTTCGCCTTGCCGCAGGCAGCCGAGCGTGGCATCGAGGCCTGGAGCGTTGAGCGGGACGAACTGCTGGAACGCAGCCGTCGTCTGCGGGTCGACATTTCCGACCAGAGGCCCCGATGCGATCGGCAGGAAGGAGACGGGAGCGGGCGCCGGCGCGAGCTGCGGGATGAAGCCCAGCTGCGCGGCGAGGGAGCGGGTCGCGTTGTTGGGAACGAGGCGGTCGCCCACGCCCTCCGTGACGAGCACGCTGGGCTTTCGCGTCGTTCCCGCGACCGTCACGGGGTTCGCGTACGCGAAGGCCGCGTGGTTCTGGGGGTCCTGGGCGTCGTAGCGCAGCTGCATCAGCACGAAGCCGTTCCATAGATCCATGGGGCCGGCATTGGGTGCGACGGCCGGCAGGAAGTCCAGGATCGAGTCCTCCGGGAACTCTTGGTCCTGGTGGAAGAGGACCTCGGTGAGGCGCGAGCCGCCGGCCACCAGCGCGGCTGCTCGGACCTCGGGGGCGTACGCAATGAACGCCTGACCGTGGTTGGCCCCCTGACTGGTGCCCAGGTACGAAATGGGCTCATCGACCGCGAGATCCGGGATCCCGTCCGGAGCGCCGGAGGGGGAGAGGTCGAGATCCTGCAGTGCCGAGATCAGCCGCAGCAGCATGAGCTGGTCGGCGTAGGTCTGCGTCCAGATGTCCGGCATCTCGCCGAAGACCGTCAGCGAGAGGAGGACGGACAAGACTTGGTTGGGGACGTCCCCGAGCTCCCGGTTGAGGGCGTCCGTGAAGCCGATCACGCCGAAGCCGGCGTCGAGCAGGTGCCCCTGCGACGGAACATCGAAGCGCGCCGAGCCCGGGTTGCCATGCTGGTACATGACCAGCGGGACCGGAGTTGGCTCCGCGTCCGGGTACACCAGCGTGAAGGGCACCGTGTGCGAGCCGGTGGAGCGCGGCCGGCCCCAGGGATCCCGGGCGAGCACGTTGAAGTCGCGCCAGGACGGGACCTGGAAGGTGCCGTTGACCTGGAGCCGAGGCGGGCTGCCAAGGACTCGCGTGTCCGTGATCTGGAACGGCGGATCGTCCATCGCGTCGATCTGAGCCCGGATGGACAGCATGTCGTCCGGGATCTCGTCCATCGTACGCACGGTGAAGCGCAGGACCAACGAGACGTCCTCTGCGGGAAGAGGGGGTGACGCCAGGGCGCCGAGGACCTCCGTCGCGAGTGCGCGGGCCGCGGGGATGGACGGGTGCTCGAACGTTCGGGGCGGTTCGAGCGCCCGCAGCTGGAAGTCCGAGGGGTAGTAGTAGCGGCCCCGATCGCTCAGGACACGACGGGAGACGACGAGGCCGTGGCGTCTTCCCGGCGTGAGGGGAATGGATGGGTGCAGGACCAGCGCGTGGGTATCGGGTGCACTCTCAACGCTCGTGGTCGTGGGGGTTGCGACGAAGGGAATGCGCCGCGCGATGGACTGGCTGCCCGGGGCGAGCTCGACGAGCCAGATGGGCGAGAGGTCGTCGGTCGAAGCCGCTGCCGTCTCGGGAAGGGTGGCGGGGTCGACGGGTTCGCTCAGCTGGATCGTGATGGCGCCGAGCGGGCTCCACCCGTCGAGGGTCTGCGTCTCCTGGAGCAGGTTCGCAAAGACGTTGGCCACATCGGGCTCTCGTGCCGGCGTCGGAATGGCAAGGCGAAGGCCCGTGGCGTTGGAGGGGGAGGGCGCGGTCAGGAAGTCGTCGGGAAGGGGGTCGAGGCGTGCAGGATCCGTACGGTCGTAGAGCACCCGCGCGCTGATCCCCGTGCTGGTATGGAACGGGTGCACCTCTACACCGGACTCACCGAGCCAGGAGATCTGGCAGGTGCTGCCGCCGCGCAGCGCCGGACTCGGATTGAGCGCGACCCGGCCGTCCGGGGTGGAGTGGACGTCCACGGAGAGCACCTCGTCGCGGCAGGTGAGGGCGAGGGACGCGAGCTGGCCTTCTCGCGTCGGAAGCGACTCGAGGCTCAGCGTGGGCCAGGCGGTAGGGGAGACACCGAGGGCGCCCCATGCCGGGTCGATCTCGCGCACGCGAGGAACGCTGCGTGCCTGGAAGGCCAGGGCGCTCGCGTCGAAGGGTACGGCGCGG
>JAAUYD010183200.1_pt1 | contig 18077 bp, 13 predicted proteins | sample 7278101 | NCBI WGS metagenome assembly JAAUYD01 (sample SAMN14350128, study PRJNA611818) | marine sediment metagenome | isolation source: surface marine sediment (0.6m) | place: French Polynesia: Moorea | collected 2018-08 | reverse complement strand
TCGCCGTCGAGTCCGACGTAGGCGAGATCGATCTCGTGGGCCTGGCGCTCGCGCTCGTCCTCTTCGTCGGGGTCGCGCATCGCGGCGATGTCCGGGTGCCGGAAGAGCGCGTTGTCGTCGAAGTTGAGCTTGCCGTCGAGCGCGAGCAGGTCGCCCTCGGCGGTCACGACGAGCGGGTTGATCTCGACCAGCGAGGCGTCCTTCTCGACGTAGAGCTCGAACAGCCCGCGCAGGAAGGTCTCGAGCTTGGCGGTCTGCGCCTTGTCGAGCTCGAGGGCCGAGGCGACCTTGCGCACCTGGTAGCCCTGCAGGCCCGCGTTCGGGTCGATGAACTCCGTATGGATCTTCTCGGGGGTGCTCTCGGCCACCTCCTCGATGTCCATGCCGCCCTCGGTCGAGGCGATGATCGCGAAGTCCTCGGTCGCGCGGTCCAGGGTGAGCGCGAGGTAGAGCTCACGCTCGATGTTGGAGCCGGCCTCGACGTAGACCTTGCGCACGAGCTTGCCCTCGGGCCCGGTCTGGTGGGTGACGAGCGTCATGCCCAGGATCTCGCTGGCGTGGGTCTTCGCCTCGCCGGGAGACTTCGCGAGCTTCACGCCGCCGCCCTTGCCGCGGCCACCGGCGTGCACCTGCGCCTTCACCACGGTGACGGCGGTGCCGAGGCGCTTGGCCGCGTCCTCGGCCTCGCCGGGGGTGGTCGCCAGCTCGCCTTCGGGGACGGCGACGCCGTACTCGCGGAAGAGCGCCTTGGCCTGATACTCGTGGACGTTCATCTTGGTGCCTCGCGGGGCGGAGTGGAGGGAGCCGCCTCCGGGTGGTCCGATGGCGACATGGCGTGCACGAGGCCGGGCCGGAAGACGGCCCGGCGACGTCAGATCTCGATCTGCTGGACCAGGGTGCGGACGTGCTCGACCGAGGCGTCGAAGAGCTTGCGCTCCTCTTCGTTCATCTCGACCTCGATCACGCGCTCCACGCCGCCGGCACCCAGCACGCAGGGAACGCCCACGTAGAGCCCGTCGACGCCGTACTCGCCCTCGAGCAGGCAGGCGCAGGCCAGCACCCGCTTCTTGTCCTTCAGGATGCTCTCGGCCATCTGGATGGCCGAGACGGCGGGCGACACGAAGGCCGAGCCGGTCTTCAGCAGGGCCACGACCTCGCCGCCGGCGCCCTTGGTGCGCTCGACGATGGCGTCGATCTTGTCCTGGGGCAGGAGCTTCGTCACGGGGATGCCCGCGACCGTGCAGTAGCGGGTCAGCGGCACCATCGTGTCGCCGTGGCCGCCGAGCACGAGCGCCGTCACGTCCTCGACCGAGACGCCGAGCTCCCAGGCGACGAAGCTTCGGAAGCGCGTGGAGTCCAGCACGCCGGCCATGCCCACGACGCGGTTCTTCGGGAAGCCCGAGACCTCCTTGAAGGTGTAGACCATGGCGTCGAGGGGGTTCGAGATCACGATCACGTACGCGTCGGGCGCGTTGTCCCGGACGCCCTCGGCCACCTGCTTCATGATCTTCAGGTTCGTGTTGAGCAGGTCGTCCCGGGACATGCCGGGCTTGCGCGCCAGGCCGGCGGTGATGATCACCACGTCGGCGCCGGCGATGCCGGAGTAGTCGTTGGTGCCGGTGATCGAGGCGTCGGCACCCATCACCGGCGCGCCCTCGGCCATGTCGAGCGCCTTGCCCTGGGGCATGCCCTCGACGACGTCGAAGATCACCACGTCTCCGAGCTCGCGGTAGGCGGCGTGCTCCGCCAGCACTCCGCCGATGTTGCCGCCGCCGATCAGGGCGATCTTGGGTCGTGCCATTGCTCTCTCCTTGGCCTCGCGTGCGCAGGCAGACGGTGGAGCCGCGGCACGGGGGGATGGGGGGTTTCCGGTTGTCCGCCCCTCGGTGGGGCTGCCCTTCGAGGGACCACAGGGCATGTAGCGAATCCTGGGCCCGGCCACAGGCCGGACGAGGATGGGATGCAGGGAGGCCGGGCCCGACACCCGGAGCCGACGAGTCCGCTCCGAGAGGCCCGCTGCGCCGGCGGCTACTTCAGCGCGTCGGCCTCCCGACGCAGCGCCTCGCGGCGCTCCGGGTCGACGGTGGGAATCGCCAGGCGCTGGCCCGGATAGACCCGGGTCGGATCCTTGATCTGATCCCGGTTCGCGTGATAGAGCGCGGGCCACAGGGTGCCGTCGCCGATCGTCGCCCGGGCGATGATCCAGAGGCTCTCGCCCGCCTTCACCTCGTAGACGCGCCGCTCGAGGGGGCGGGTGGCGCTGCGCGCCGCGTCCGGGGTCGCGCCCATGGGCGGCGCAACGAGCGCCACACCGAGCACGAACGCAGCCGCTCCGGCGAGCAGGATCCGGCTCACTCTTCCCCCTCCTGGGCGAGCACCTGGATGGACAGCTCCTCGAGCTGGGCCGCGCTCACCGGCGTGGGCGAGTCCATCAGCAGATCCTGGCCACGCTGGGTCTTGGGGAAGGCCACCACGTCCCGGAGGCTGTCGGCGCCACAGAGGATCATGACGACCCGATCGTACCCGAAAGCGAAGCCTCCGTGAGGGGGGGCTCCCGAGTCGAGGGCGTTCAGCAGGAAGCCGAACTGCGACTCCATCTCGTCCTTCGAGTAGCCGAGCACCTCGAGGACCCGGCGCTGGATGTCGCTGCGGTGATTTCGCAACGATCCGGAGCCTAGCTCCGTACCGTTGAGCACCACGTCGTAGTGGGTCGCCCGCACGGCCTCGGGGTTCTCGTCCAGCAGCGGAAGGTCTTCCTCCCGCGGGGCGACGAAGGGCATGTGCATGTAGGTGAGCGAGCCGTCGTCCGCGCGCTCGAAGACCGGGAAGTCCACCACGAACAGGGGATCCCAGGCGCGGCCGTCGGTGCGACCGAGACGCTCGCCCAGGTCCACCCGCAGGCGCGCCAGGATGGCGTTCGCGCGGTCCGCGGCGTCGGCCTGGAAGAACAGCAGGCTCCCGGGGGCGACGGCGCAGCGTTCGGAGATCGCCTCCTTCTCCGCATCGGAGAGGAACTTCACGATCGGCGACTGCCAGGTGCCGTCCGCGTTCACCCGGATCCAGGCGAGGCCCCGCGCTCCGAGCTCCTTCTTCGCGAGGGTCTCCAGGCGGTCGATGTCGCCGCGGGAGAGCGCGTCGGCATCGGCGATTGGCAGGCACTTCACGATGCCGCCCGCGTCGACGGCCGCCCGGAAGGCGCGGAACTCGCTCTCGCGGAACAGGTCGGTGAGCTCGACGAGCTCGAGCTGGATGCGCGTGTCGGGCCGATCGATGCCGTAGCGGGCCATGCAGTCGGCGTGGGTGAGCCGCGGGAAGGGCCGCGGCAGCTGAATGTCCACGGCCTTCGCCACGAAGCAGGTCAGCTCCTCCAGCACCTCGAGCACGTCGTCCTCGCCGACGAAGGACATCTCGAGGTCGATCTGCGTGAACTCGAACTGACGGTCGGCGCGCTGGTTCTCGTCGCGGAACGCGCGCGATACCTGGAAGTAGCGCTCGAAGCCCGACATCATCAGCAGCTGCTTCATCAGCTGGGGCGACTGGGGCAGCGCGTAGAACTCGCCCGGGTTCAGCCGGCTCGGCACCAGGAAGTCGCGCGCTCCCTCGGGCGTCGCCTTCGCGAGGATCGGCGTCTCGATCTCGAGGAAGCCGAGCTCGTCGAGCTTGCGCCGGAAGGCCTGGGCCAGGATGTGGCGGCGCTCCAGGTTGCGCTGGAGCGGGGCCCGGCGCAGATCGTGGATGCGATGGCGCAGGCGGATCGACTCGTCGACGCCCGTCTCGTCCTCGATCGGGAACGGCGGCGGCACGGCCGTGTTGAGGATGCGCAGCTCGGCGGCGACCACCTCGATCTCGCCGGTGGGGAGGTTGGGATTGATCGTGTCGTCGGAGCGGCGCTTCACGACGCCGCGCGCCGCGATCACGAACTCCGACCGCAGGGACTCGGCGCGGGCATGCGCCTCCGCGTTCTCGTCGGGCCGGAACACCACCTGCACGAGCCCGGTCCGATCGCGCAGATCCGCGAAGACCACGCCTCCGTGATCCCGGCGGCGGTGGACCCAGCCGATCACCACGACCTCCTGATCCACGAGGTCGGTTCCGACGTGCCCGCACGAGTGGCTTCGGCGCAGGCTGCCGAGGCCGTCCAGCGCGACCGAGGCGCGGACGTCGGTCGACTCGGCCGGGCCCGTCGCCGACCCGGCCTCGGCGACGCCGGTCGCCGATCCGACGGAACGCTCTTCGGTACTCAATGGCGGGGGCTCCTGCGCACGGGCCTCGGCCCGGCGCGGCTCCCGGCGTGTCGCGACGGCGCGGCTGCTCTCTCGCGACGACCGGAAAATCGGAGTGAAAACGAGGGGTTGTTAGCAGAGGGGCGCACCCCCCGCCAAACCCTCGCCACCCCGGGGGCCAAGCTTCCCTAGGAGAGCTCCGAGGCCGAGCAGACGCGGTTTCGGCCGTTGGACTTGGCCCGATACATGGCCTTGTCCGCGGCCTCGAGCAGCGCCTCGCGGGTCGTGCCGTGGCGCGGGTAGGTGGCCACCCCCACGCTGCAGGTCAGGCTCAGGGTCTGGCCGGGGGCCTCGAAGGCGTGGCCGGCGACGCTGGACCGGATCCGCTCGGCGACCTCGAGGGCCTGCGCCTCGCGCGTGTCGACCAGCAGGATCGTGAACTCGTCGCCGCCGTAGCGGGCCAGGGTGTCCACCTGGCGAACGCTCTCGAGGAGCACCCGCGAGAGCTCGCGGAGGGCCTCGGTGCCCACCAGATGGCTGTGGTTGTCGTTGACGAGCTTGAAGCGGTCGAGGTCCAGGAACAGCACCGAGAGCTCGCTCCCGTAGCGCTCGGAGCGCTGGATCTCCCGCTCCATCGCCTCCGTCAGGTAGCGGGCGTTGTAGAGCTCGGTCACGTCGTCGACGAACGCACGGTCCCGGGCCCGCCGATAGCGCTCGGCGTTGCGCAGGGAGACGTTGGCGTGTCCCTGCACCCACTCCGCCCGCTGGCATTCGTCGTCCTCGAAGGGTCGGCCGTCGTCGAAGACGATCACGACGCCGATCTCGTTCTGCTCGCCTTGCAGGGGCAGCACCAGCAGGCGTTCGGTCTCGATGCCCGCTCGCGTGAGCGCGTCGAGGCCCGGCCCGCTGTCCCAGACGAGCGCACCGACGGGGTCCTGACCCGCCATCGCGTCGAGGTCGAAGGGCTTGTCTCCCGCCAGGATCTTGCGGAGCGGCACCTCGACCGACTCGTGCAGGCCGCGGCATTGCACCGCCTCGGAGCCCACCAGCGCCGTGCGCCGATACACCGCCACGCCGGCGGGCCGGCCCACGCTGCCGAGCGCGAGATCGAGAGCGACCGCGTAGACGTCCTCGGGCTCGAGGCACGGGGTGAGTGACTTGCAGGCCTCGAGCACGGCGCGCTCGTCCCGCAGCCGCCGGTTCTCCTCGACCAGCGCGCGGCGGCCCAGGGTCCGCTCCACCACGAGGATCAGGTCCTCGGCCCGCACGGGCTTCTGCAGGTAGTCGGTGGCTCCCGCGCGCAGGGCGTGCACGGCGCTGTCGACGCTCGCGTTCGCCGTCACGATCACCACGTCCGTCCCGGGATGCGCCCGCTGGATCCGCTCGAGCAGCTCGAGCCCCGAGAGGCCGGGCATGGTCAGGTCCGTCAGCACCAGGTCGACGGGGCCCCGGCTCAGCCTTTCGAGCGCTTGCTCGCCGTCCTCACACATCTCCACCTGGGCGGTCTTGGCCAGCGCGTCCCGGGCCAGCTCGCGGTGGAAGCGGGTGTCGTCGACGATGAGGACGCGGGCCTTGGGCGCGGGAGCGCTCACGGGCGCAGCTCTCCCCGCCAGGCGCGTCGGACCCGTGTCACCAGGGGGGTTTGGCTGGGGGTCGAGCCTCGTGCTCTCAAGTCGATCTCCCGCCGTGGGGGAATCGGCGCGCCGCCGCCAGCGCTTGAGAACATAACCAGGGCCCCCTGGCCCTTCCAAGGGGCCCGCGGACCCCGCGCCCTCCCCTTCCCTAGTGGGAGGCTAATGGGAGGCGACCTCGGTGGCCTCGGACTCCGGCTTGGGGAAGACCTGGCGCCAGCTCACGCCTGCGTCGTCGCTGCGCAGCACCATGCCGTTCTGGCCGACCGCGTAGCCCAGGGGCTTGCCGGGCAGGAAGCTCACGTCGCGAACGAACGTGAAGATCTCCGGGAAGCCCTCGATCTGGGTCCAGGTCTTGCCGCCGTCGGCGGTGCTGCGGGCGATCCCCTTCTCGCCGACGATGACGGCATCGTTGGCGTCGAAGGGATGGACGGAGAAGATCGCGGCCTTGCGGCCGATGTCCTCGTAGCGCCAGATCCGCCCGCCGTCGTCGCTTCGCAGCACCACGCCGCCGAGGCCGGAGATGTAGCCGGCCTGCTCGTCGGCGAAGCGTACGGTAAACAGGTAGGGGTTCTGCGCGATCTGCACGACCACCTTCGACTCTTCGGCGGTGCGCCCCTCGAGGTAGCGGGTCAGGAACTCGGGGTCGTCCTCGATGAAGTCCTCGTAGTCCCAGGGCGGCGTATTGCGGCGGCGGATGCGGTCGGTGTTGACGCCCGCGTCCTCGACGGCGGCCACGATCTCCTGGGTCCGCGCCTCGATGATGTCGAAGAGAGGGAAGGGATCGTCGGACTTGCCGAACTCCCTGACCTCGCGGTCGCTCGCGTAGGGGAAGATCGCGATGTTCAGGTGCTGCTGGTCGACGATCGACGAAGCGAACTCGCGGACGCGATCGAAGTCGGGCTCCTCGATCGTGATGTCGTTGTACCCGAAGTCGACCGTCGGCACCTCGGTGCCGCTCAGGATCTGACCCTTCTCCCAGGTCTCGCCACCGTCCTCGGTGCGGAACAGGTAGGCGAACTCGCCGATGATCCAGCAGTAGTCCGTCTTCTGGGGCAGGCAGTAGATGTCGACGAGGCCGACGTCCTCGAAGACGGGCTCGCCGGCCCGGACCCGCTCCTGGTCGGGGATCGAGAGCCAGACGAACTGCGGATGCTCCTGGTCGATGGTGAGGGAGCGGTCCTCCCAGGTCTTGCCCCCGTCCCGGGTGACGATCCGAGTGCCCCACTCGCCGACGGCCCAGGCGGTGTTGGCGTCGAGGGCCTGGATCGAGAAGAGATGGACCTGGTCGTCGTCCTTCGGCGTCGACTGGGTCGTCCAGGTGCGGCCGCCGTCCTCGGTGCGCATCACGAGTCCGACCTGACCCACCGCCCAGCCGCGCTGCTCGTCGGCCATGGCGATGTCGTAGATCAGCTTCCGCGTGCCGGTGTCGGCCTTGAGCCAGCTCTCCCCGCCGTCGTCGCTCAGATAGATCGAGCCCCAGTAGCCGGCCGCCAGCACCTTGTTCTCGCCGATGGGCGTCACCGAGAAGAGGTCGTCGGGGATCACGATCTCGCCGACACCCTCGCGGATCTCCAGGTGGACCTGGTGGCAGGCGGGAAGCAGCGCGATTCCCAGCAGTGCGCAGGCCAGGACGAGGAAGCGGGGGGCGTGCATGGCATCTCCGTGGGGCCACCGCCCGGCGGGGCGGAGCCTCGAAGTGGGTCCGGCAATGAAACACGAGAACCGGGCCGGGGGAAACCCCCGGCCCGGCCCTTTCGTGAGCGTCGCCGCTACCGGCCCTTGGTGAGGCGGCCGATGTCGATGTAGCGGCGGATCTTCCCGCGGCTCTTCAGCGGCGTTCCGTGGCTGTCCCAGAACTCGATCCGGTTGCCCGTACCCGTCTGGACGTTCACGATGGTGTCGCTGATGACCTTGAGGTCACGCGGCTCCGGCACTCCGGCCCAGCCGGCGTACCAATCCTCGGAGCCATCCTCCTGGATGTTCTCGTCGCTCCAGCGGTGGTTGTGCCAGATGATCTTCCACAGCTCCTCCTTGCGGTCGTAGGCGAAGGAGTAGAGCGGCGTCATCGACTCCTTGTCGAAGTAGATGTCCTTGTGGTGGTAGGGATGATCGCTGTTGAAGGGAATGAAGCGGATCCGCACCGCCTTGCGCATCTCCCAGCGATCGTCCGCGTAGGACAGGCCGTAGGGGCCGAAGTTGTGGTCCCGTGTGTACGGGTAGGCCCCGACCTTCGAGTTCACCGGCGCGATCATGTCGATGTCATCCTCGATGCACTCCCACTCGTACTGGGGAACGATGCCCGAGAAGCTGCGCAGGTCGTCGAAGGTGAAGTCGGTGCCGGACACGGCGTCGGTCCGCTGGGCCGAGGAGATGCGGCGCACGCGGCGGAGGGTCGGAACGTACACCCAGGTGTCGTCGTTCTTCGCGACGTTCTCCGGCTTCTCCGACTCCTTGTAGCGGTACGTCATGACCAGAATGCCGCGGGCGTCGAAGGGCGCGTCCACCTCGATGCCGAAGGCGCTCTTGCGCTTCTCGCCGCGGAAGAGGTCGCCGTCGCTCTTGTCGAGGTACTCGGACTCGATGCGGCGGGACATGGCGATCGTCTTGGCCGTGCCCTCGTAGTAGAGGGGCAGCTCCTCGCCGCGATCCCAGTACGAGTAGTAGTACCGCGAGTTCGCGCCGTCGCCCTCCCACTGGAAGTCGAAGTTCCAGGCGTACTTGGCGCCCGCGCTGGGATCACCCTTGCAGTCGATCTCACCGGCGAAGGGCGCGCCCGCGGTGTGGTTCTCGAGGCTGTTGCCCGGGCCGAGCTTCGCCTGGCCGGCGAAGCGCTCGGTCGCGGCCTGGTACTCCTTCGGCGGACTGTAGTCGCGGTAGAAGGGCCCGATCTCGAGCTGCATGCCCTCGTAGAAGAAGAAGTCCCGGTTCGCCCAGAACTCGGCCGGCAGGAACGGCTTCAGCGAGTCGAGGTTGTCCATCGTGATGACATCCCCTTCGCTGAACGAGGGGGCACCCGTGGGAGCGTCCTCCTGCGCGATCGCCGGAGTGGCGAGCAGGAGAATCGCGGCCGTGGCGGCCAGGCCGAATCGAAGTGTCATGCGCTTTCCCTTTCAGTGGAGTGCCTGGCACGCGAACGGGCGAGAGGATTCGTGGGTCCGTCGCGAGTTCGTGGCAGGCTGCCGGGTCGATGGCGCGGGCGCGTCTTCCCGGCGAACGGCGATCGTTACGTAAGCTAGCGTGCTCTGGACTGTCAAGGACGAGGAATGTCGAGTCTCTCTCGGACCTCTCGCACAGCCCCTGCACCTCCCGTGCACTCGTCCCTTCGACGATCGCCGAGGCGGTTCCGATTCATCTTTCGCGAGGTCGGGGTGTTCGCCGCCCTGCGGCTCCTTTGGCTCGGCCTTCGCGTCATGCTGGGGCGCGTCATGAACCCCCGAGGGGGGAGCGCTCGCGACGAGCGCGAGGCGCGCCTCCTGGCGGCGACCCTGGGCGACCTGAAGGGGCCCTACGCCAAGGTCGGGCAGTTCGCCGCCGTGCGGCTGGACACCTTGTCGACACCCGTTCGGGAGACTCTGGCCACACTGCGCGACCGGGTGCCGCCGCTGCCCGTGCGCGTCGTCCGCGAGGTCGTCGAGCTCGAGCTGGGCGGCCGCCTGGAGGACCACTTCGAGCGCTTCGAGCCCGTGGCCCTCGGCGCCGCCTCGATCGCCCAGGCCCACCGGGCCCGCACCTCGGAAGGCGAGGAGGTCGTGGTCAAGGTCCAGTACCCGTGGCTCGCGCGGTCCCTCGACACGGATCTGCGCCTGCTCGACCGGCTCCATCGCCTGTCGACGCGCTCACGGGGCCGCCCGTCGCCCGAGGCCGAGGTGTCGCGCCGACGCCTGTTCGAGGAGTTCGCTGCGGGCATCCGCGGCGAGCTCGACTTCGAGCACGAGGCCGAGGTCGCCGGGGAGATCGCGGCCAACCTGGCCGACGAGAAGCAGCTCGTGGTCCCGCGGGTCGACGCCTCACGCAGCACGGGCCGGGTGCTGACCATGGTCTTCCACCCGGCGATCCCGATCCACGACCACGGGGCCCTCGACGCCCGCGGCGTCCCCCGGGACCAGCTCGTCGCCGTGCTCTGCCGGGCCTATGCGCGGCAGATCTTCGTCGACGGCGTGTTCCACGCGGATCCCCACCCGGGCAACCTGTTCGTGCTCGACGAGCCGGATGCCGGGGTGCGCCCCCGGGTCCTCTTCGTCGACTTCGGCCTCTCCCGGCGGCTCTCGCCGGAGCTCCGCCGGGAGCTCCGCACCGGCATCTACGCGCTGCTGCAGAGCGACCTCGACGGCTTCCTCGCCGGCATGCAGCGCCTGTCGATGATCGCCCCGGGCGCCGAGCCGGGCGTGCGCGCGGCCGTCGAGTCGATGTTCGAGCGCATCCGCGGTCAGGGCGGCAACGCGCTCGGGATGGGGGCCTCGGGCATCACCGCGCTGAAGGACGAGGCCAAGCAGCTGCTGGAGGACACGCCGGGCCTCCAGCTGCCCACCGACCTCCTGCTCTACGCGAAGACCCTCTCCTACCTCCTGGCGCTCTCGCGGGAGCTCGCGCCGGAGGTGGACCCGATGAAGACGCTCGTCCCCTACCTGCTGCGCTTCCTGGCGACGAAGGAGGAGGCTCCGGAGAGCCCCGCCGTGGAAGGCCCCGCGTCCTAGGAACGCCGCCCCAGGCGCAGGCCCTGCAGGTGGATGAAGCCGGTCGCGTCGGCCTGGTCGTAGCCGCCGGCCTCGTCGAAGCTCGAGAGCGCCTCGTCGTAGAGCGAGTTGGGCGACCGGCGGCCGGTCACCTGGAGCCCGCCCTTGTAGAGGCGGACCCGCGCCTCCCCGGTCACGTTCTCCTGGCTGCGGTCGATCGCCGCGCGCAGGAACTCCATCTCCGGGGCGTACCAGAAGCCGTTGTAGATCAGCTCGGCGAAGCGCGGGATCAGCCGGTCGCGCTCGTGCATCACCTCGCGGTCGAGGGTGATCGACTCGAGCGCCCGGTGTGCCGCCTGCAGCACGGTGCCGCCCGGCGTCTCGTAGACGCCCCGGGACTTCAGGCCGACGAAGCGGTTCTCCACCATGTCGACGCGGCCGACCCCGTGGGCCCCGGCGATCTGGTTCATGCGCCGGAGCAGCGCAGCGGGCTGCAGGCTCTCGCCGTCGAGGCTCACCGGCGTGCCCTTCTCGAAGCCGACGATCACCTCGGCCGCCGCATCGGGGGCCTCCTCGGGAGAGGTGGTCATCACGAACATCGACTCGTCCGGAGCCCGCCAGGGATCCTCGAGGATGCCGCCCTCGAAGGAGATGTGGAGCAGGTTGCGGTCGATCGAGTAGGGCTTGTCCACGGTCGCGGTGACCGGGATGCCGTACTTCTGGGCGTACGCCATGCAGTCGGGGCGCGAGGTCAGGTCCCACTCGCGCCAGGGGGCGATCACGCCGAGCTCGGGGTCGAGCGCCCGGTAGGTCAGCTCGAAGCGCACCTGGTCGTTGCCCTTGCCGGTGGCGCCGTGGGCGACGGCGTCGCAGCCGGTCTCGCGCGCCACGAGAGCGTGGTGCTTGGCGATCAGGGGCCGGGCCAGGGCGGTGCCCAGCAGGTAGGTGCCCTCGTAGATCGCGTTGCCGCGGATGGCCGGGTACACGAAGTCCCGCACGAACTCCTCGCGCAGGTCGCGGATCACGCAGTCGACGGCTCCGGTGGCCTTGGCCTTGTCCGGCAGGCCGTCGAGCTCCTCTTCCTGCCCCACGTCGGCGCAGTAGGCCACGACCTCGCAGTCGTACTCCTCGATCAGCCAGCGCAGGATGACCGAGGTATCGAGCCCGCCGCTGTAGGCCAGGCACACGCGGCGAAACGAACCCTTGCGAGACATTGGGGGGCGACCTCCAGCCAGGCGGCCAGGGCGGCCGCGAGAGCGTTGGATTCTACCCGTCCCGTCGGGGGGCGTCTCGCTCCGGGTGGTCGCCTAGGCGTTGCGGCGCTCGGGGACAGGCAGCGAGAGCAAGGTCGAGCGGCCGAGCCGGGGATCGGCCACGGAGACCACCTGGGCCCCCAGGTCTCCCAGCACCTGGCGCACGTCGGGCGGGTCCGCGAGGGCGCCCGGGGGCTCGCCCTCGGCGATCTCGTTGATCGACACGAGCAGGGTGTCGCCGGTCTCCGGCAGGCGCGCCCCCAGCACGAGGCGGGCCGCGCCGGCGTTGATGCGCTCCTCGATCATCCGCGAGAGCGCCCACTCGAAGCGGCCCCCGTCGCCCTCGATGGCGGGCAGGCTCGGCTGGGCCAGGAGCTCCACCATGGCCACCTCGGCGCTCCGGTTCATCGCGCGGCGCAGGCAGCTGAGCGCGTCGAAGCGCTCGTCGGGCATGGAGCCGCCGCCCGAGAGCAGGTCTCCGAGCTCGCCCGACCACTTGCGGATGCGCTCGAGGGAGCGCATGGCGTCCTCGATGCGGCCGCGGTGCTCCTCCGAGCGACGCCCGCCCGTCTGCTCCAGCAGCGAGTCGAGCACGATCTCGATCTCGTCGATGGGCTCGCGAAGCTGGCGCTGGAGGGAGCAGAGGCGCTCCAGCTGCTCGAGGGTCTCCTTCAGCAGGATGACCACGCCCACGCACTCGCTGCCGACCTCGATCGCGGAGACGACGGCCTCGAAGTCCGAGCCGCGCTCGCGCAGGCGGAAGCGCTGGTTCTCACCGCCCTCGCTCACCATCGCCACGGCGTGCAGGATGCGCTCGCGCCCGCCGCCGGCGAACAGCTCGGCCAGCGGGCGCTCCTGGAGATCGTCCCCCGAGACCTCGAAGAGCGTCTCGAAGGCCGGGTTCGCCCAGACCGCGCAGCCGCCCGGATCGCCGATGACCACCGGCGTGTCCAGGAACGAGAGCAGGGTTCGTTCCATTCCGTTCACGAGACGACCTCGGCGATGCCCGCCCCGATCAGGCGGTGCAGGATGCGGTGGGCCTCGAAGGTCTCCATGCCCGAGAGGGCGACGACGTCGCCGATGGCCGTCTCGCCGTCGAGCATGGTGACCAGGAAGCCCGCGCTCGCGGGCAGGTTGAACTGCATGATCTTCTCGGGCTCCATGCTGCGACGCAGGCAGGCCGAGTCGGGGACGCGGCTGCGGTAGTGGTCCAGCACCCGACAGCGCAGGAGCTCGCGGTAGCCCTCGAGGGTGAGGTCCGCGCCGCCGTCGGCGCACGACTCCACCAGCTCGAGCGCCTCCTCGGGGTTCCCCTTCTCCAGGGACTGCAGCGCCTCGAGCACCCAGGTCTCCGCACGGGCCGCGGGGGCGCTCACTCCTCGCCCTCCTTGAGCGCGACCTCGTAGAGCTCCTGGTCCTCGATGATCTGCTGGATCTCCTCGTCGGAGAGCGTCCCGGTGGCGTTGACCGTGATCGACTGCTCCTTGCCCGTGGCCAGGTCGCGGGCGGAGACGCTCACGATGCCGTTGGCGTCGATGTCGAAGGAGACGTCGATCTCGGGCTCGCCCTTGCGCGCCGGGCGGATGCCGGTGAGCACGAACTCGCCGAGCAGGTCGTTCTCGGCGGCGGCGTCGGCCTCGCCCTGGAGGACGCGGATCTTCACCGCGGACTGGTTGTCGCGCGTGGTGGTGAAGATGTGCCCCTTGCGGACCGGCACCGTGGTGTTGCGCTCGATCAGGCGGGCGAAGTGCCCCCCGAAGGTCGCGATCCCGAGCGAGAGCGGCGTCACGTCGAGGAGCAGCACGCTGTCCTCGTCCGAGAGCAGCGACTCGGCCTGGATGGCGGCACCGACGGCGACCACCTCGTCCGGATTCACGCCCTTGTGGGCCCGGCGCCCGAAGTACTCGGCCACCTTCGACTGCACGAGCGGCATGCGGGTCTGGCCGCCGACCAGCACGACCTGGTCGATGTCGCCGGGCTGCAGCCCGGAGTCCTTGACGCAGACCTCGACGGTCTTGAGCGTCGCGCTCACGACGTCCTCGACCAGCCGCTCCAGGGTGTCCCGGCTGATCTCGATGGACAGATGCCGCGGGCCGTCGTCGCCACTCGCGATGAAGGGCAGGTTCACCTCGGTCTGCTCGCGGGCCGAGAGGTCGCACTTCGCCTTCTCCGCGGCATCCTTCAGGCGCTGGAGCGCCATCGGGTCCGCTCGCAGATCGATGCCCTCGCTCTCGCGGAAGGTGTCGAGCAGGTGCTGCACCACCCGGCGGTCGAAGTCCTCGCCACCCAGGAAGGTGTCGCCGGAGGTCGCGAGCACCTCGAGGACGCCGTCGCTCATCTCCAGGATCGAGATGTCGAACGTGCCGCCGCCGAGGTCGTAGACCGCGACGCGCTCCTCGCCCGGGCGATTGAAGCCGTAGGCCAGGGCCGCCGCCGTGGGCTCGTTGATGATGCGCAGCACCTCGAGGCCGGCGATCTTGCCGGCGTCCTTCGTGCACTGGCGCTGGGTGTCGTTGAAGTACGCCGGGACGGTGATCACGGCCTCGGAGACGGGCTCACCCAGGTACTCCTCGGCGACGCGCTTCATCTCGCGCAGGATCGTGGCCGACACCTCGGGGCAGGTGAACGCCTTGCCGCCGATCTCGATGCGGGGATCGTCGTTGGGGCCGCGCACGATGTCGTAGGGCGAGAGATCGATCGACTTCTGCACCTCCGGCGCGTCGAAGCGGCGCCCGATCAGGCGCTTGCACGCGTAGACCGTGTGCTTCGAGTTCGTGATGGCCTGGCGCTTGGCCAGGTGGCCCACGAGCCGCTTCCCGTCCTGCGTGATGGCGAACATCGACGGCGTCGTCTTGTAGCCACCCGCATTGGAGATCACGGTCGGCTGGCCGTTCTCCAGGACGGCCACGCAGCTGTTGGTCGTCCCCAGATCGATTCCGATCACTCGACTCATCTCGTCCTCCGTGCGTCCCGCCTCGGGACGCCCCCAAAACTCAGACGCGCTTGAGCGCGATGCGTGCTTCCCCGTCCCCGGGGTCGAGCTCCAGTGCCCGCTTCAGCTCGCGGCGTGCATTCGAATCCAGACCGGCCGCCGCGTAGATCTGGCCCAGCGTGCGGTGGTAGCCGCCGTTCTCGGGCTCGAGCTCGCAGGCCGACATGGCCATCTCCTTGGCCGCGCGCAGCTCGCCCACGCCCTGCCAGGCCACGCGGGCCGCGCGGATCTGCAGCTCCGCGTCCGCCGGCCGGTAGTTCACGGCATCGGTGAAGTGCGTCATGGCCTCGCCGTAGTCGCCGAGGGACAGCGCCGCCTCGGCGCGGGCCACCGCCACCTTGGACAGCTCCTCGTGCGCCTTGCGCTGCACCTCGGCGAAGCGCTCCCGGAACACCTCGTTCTTCGGGTCGAAGGCGATCGCGAGGCGGACCCCGCCGGCGGCCTCGAGCCACTTCTCCTTGGCGAAGGCCGCCATGCCCGACTCGAAGAAGGTCTTGGCCTTGCGCTTGCGCTCGCCTCGAAGGCGCCCCTGGCCCGAGAGCTGATCGAGCCGCCGGCGCATGCGGGCGGGATCCTTGCGCAGGGTCTGCGCGGATTCGCTGGCCTTGGCGTCGGCCTGGCTGCGAGCGGCCTCCTTCGCCTCGCGCTGCACCTCCTTGCGCGCGATCGGATCCGAGAGCAGCTCGTAGGCCTCGAGGATGCGCTTGAAGCAACGGTCGATGAGCGCCTCGTAGGGCCCGAGGTTCCGACGGAAGTAGCGGTCGGGATGGAACACCTTGGAGAGCGCGAAGTACGACTTCTTGACGGCGCGCGCGTCCGCGTCGATGTCGACGCCGAGGATCTGGTGGTACGGCTCGTCCAGGCGTCCGGCCAGCTCGCGCACGCGCTCCTGCACCTCGACCGTGAGGTCGAGGGCCTCGTCGATCTCGGGCAGCGCGTCGGCGACGGGCGCGGTCTCGGCCACCGGAGGCGGCGGCGGGGCGGCCTCTTCCGATCCGGTCGTGGAACCGGCGTCGGCGCCTTCGCCCCGGCTCTGCTCCTCGCTCGCGTCGGACTCCTCGCCCGCGAAGCAGACCCAGCCCTCCTCGATCCACTGGCCGAGGAACTCCTGCACGGTCTCGGCGGGGAGACCCATCTGATGGAGTACGTGCATCGGCGTATGACCATCGATGCGCGAGAGCAGGAACCCTTCGTCCGGCGACAGGGCGAGGGACATGGCATCGATGCCGGCGGCCAGCCGCGGCACCCGATCGTCCCGGTCTCCCTGCGGGCCGGATCCTTCCGGCCCTTGCCCGAAGCGCATTTCTCGCTCTCCCGACCCGCACGACGGGTCCTGGTTTCCATCGGCGATCTGCCGGGAGAAGCTGAGTACCTGCCGCCCGGGAGCCGGAGGGCTCGGGGCCGAAGGCGCCGGTGGGCGCGCAGCCGGGGCGCAGGCCGGACCCAAATCGCCTGCCCCGCGGGGGATCCGGGCTCGAGCCGGGCGGATCCCGGCCTGGGTCAGGCTTTGGCGGGGGGCAGCAGCAGGCGCTCCAGGACGGCCTTCTGGGCGTGGAGCCGGTTCTCGGCCTGGTCGAAGACGATGCTGCGCGGGCCGTCGAGCACCTCGGCCGTGATCTCCTCGCCGCGGTGGGCCGGGAGGTCGTGCATCACCAGAGCGTCGGGGGCGTGGGCCAGCAGCTCGTCGTTGACCTGATAGGGCCGGAACAGCGCCTTCCTGGCGCCGGCCTCGGCCTCCTGGCCCATGCTGGTCCAGACGTCGGTGTAGACGAAGTCCACCCCCGAGACGGCCTCGATGGGATCGTCGCCGAGCCAGATCCGCGAGCCACTGGCCGAGGCCAGGGACTCCGCGCGGCGGCGCACGCGCTGGGCCGGTCGATGGCTGGCCGGCGTCGCCAGGCGAAGCTCGACCCCGAGCGACGCGCACGCGAGCATCAGCGAGTGGGCGACGTTGTTCCCGTCGCCGACGTAGGCGATGCGCGCCGCCGAGAGCGGCTTGCGCTCGGCCACCGTCATCAGGTCGGCCATGGCCTGACACGGATGCAGCAGGTCGGTCAGCGCGTTGACCACGGGGACGGTGGCGACCCGCGCCAGCTCCTCCACCAGCGCGTGGCTTCGGGTGCGCGCCACGACCACGTCCACCCAGCGCGACAGCGCCTGGGCCACGTCCCCGGCCGACTCCCGCGTTCCGATCCCGATGTGCTCCGAGGTGAGGAACACCGCATGTCCCCCGAGCTGCGCCATGCCCGCCTCGAAGGTCACGTGGGTGCGCAGCGAGGGGTGCTCGAAGTACATCGCGAGGGTGCGCCCCTGCAGCGTCTGCGGGCGCTCGCCCTTTCCGAGCAGCTCCTTGAGCTCGCGCGCGCGGTCGAGGATCCGGGAGAGCTCCTCGGGGGACCAGTCGGCGACGGAGAGGAAGTCCTTGGGCATCGGATGGGCCTCGGCGAGTGGAGGAAGGGCGCCCTAGAGGGTGAGCAGGGTGCCGACGCCTCCGTCGGTGAACATCTCGAGCAGGATGGCGTGCTTGATGCGGCCATCGACGATGTGGGTGCGCGAGACGCCGCCGCGCAGGGCGTCCATGCAGCAGTCGACCTTGGGGATCATGCCGCCCTCGATGGTGCCCTCGGCCTGGAGCTTCCGGACGTCGGCCTCGGAGAGGGCCTGGACCAGCTGCCCCGAGGCGTCGCGAACGCCCTCGACGTCGGTCAGCAGGATCAGCTTCGCGGCCTGGAGCGAGCGCGCGATGGCGCCGGCCGCCTCGTCGGCGTTGACGTTGTGGGTGACGCCGTCCGCGTCGATCCCGATGGGCGCGATCACGGGGATGAAGTCGGCGTCGCTCACCGCGCGGATCGGGGCCACCTCGACGTGCTCCACCTGTCCGACGCGGCCGATGTCCACGCCGTCGCGAGTCTTGCGCCGCACCTGGAGCATGGCGGCGTCGTTGCCGGTCAGCCCGACCGCCCGGCCCCCGCCGCGATTGACGAGCTCGACGATCTCCCGGTTCACCTTGCCGCCGAGCACCATCTCCACCCCCTCCATGGTGGCGTCGTCGGTGACGCGCAGGCCGTCGACGAAGCGCGACTCGATCCCGAGCCGCTCGAGCGACTGGCCGATCTGGGGCCCCCCGCCGTGGACGATGACGGGCCGCAGCCCCACGTACTTGAGCAGCACGACGTCGCGCGCGAACGACGCGCGCAGCTCGGCGTCGGTCATCGCGTGACCGCCGTACTTGATCACGATCGTCGTGTCGCGAAAACGGCGGATGTAGGGAAGGTCCTCATGGAGGCCCTTCCCTACATCCG
>JAAUYD010311143.1_pt1 | contig 18084 bp, 13 predicted proteins | sample 7278101 | NCBI WGS metagenome assembly JAAUYD01 (sample SAMN14350128, study PRJNA611818) | marine sediment metagenome | isolation source: surface marine sediment (0.6m) | place: French Polynesia: Moorea | collected 2018-08 | reverse complement strand
TGTGTCGTCAGGAGCTGTGGAGCCTCAACCACATGAGCGGCTGGCAGACCCTGTACCCGAGAGTCGCCCGCCTGCAGCCCATCGACGAGGAATCAGCGCGAGCAGCGGCCCTGCGCCGTTGGGCGCTGCTGCCGGCCTTCATCGATCAACAGGAACGTTGGCTGCGTGGCGGCCTCGAGGCCGGCTACAGCGTGCCCGTGAGCGTCGTGGAACGGGTCATCGGCCAGCTCGACGCCCTGGACGCTGCGCCCGCCAGCGACTCCCCGCTGGCCGCCTTCGCCACCCGCAGCGAGGACCCGGCGTACCGCGAGCGCGGCCTGGCGCTGGTGGAGCAGGAGATACTACCGGCGGTCCGCCGCCACCGCGCCTTTCTTGCGGACGTCTATCGACCGTGGGCGCGCACCTCCCTGGGACTGAGCGAGCTCCCTGACGGCGACGTTTGCTACCGTGCATCTGCGCGCCGGTACACGACCCTGCCGATCACCCCGCAGCGCATGTTCGAGCGCGGCATGGCCGCCGTCCGCGACAACAGCCGCCGCGTGATCGAGACGGGAGCCAGCACCTACGGTACCGATAAGGTGCGTGAGATAATCCGTCGCAACAACAGGGCAGCGGGGAATCGCTTCAGCTCCCGAGAGGAATTCATCGCCTACGCCACCGCCATCGCCACGCAGGCGGCGAGCAAGACTGCCCTGTACTTCGCGTTCATGCCCCGCCAGGCAGCGCAGGTGCTGCCCTACCCCGCTTACCTCGACGGTTCCGGCCAGAGCTCACGCTACGAGCGAAGCGTGCGAGTCGACGAGCCCGCCACCTTTCGTATCGCTACGGACGGCTGGGAGAAGGCGACCCGCGGATCCACGCAGGTGCTGGCGGTGCACGAGGTCTGGCCCGGTCATCATCTGCAGATCGCCACGGCGAACGAGCGCCTGACCCTTCACCCGGCCGTGGACATGGCTGCCAATGCCGCCTATGTGGAAGGATGGGCACGCTACGCGGAAGCGCTGGCGGAGGAAGCGGGAATCTATGAAGGCATCTACGCCCGCATTACGCGCCGTGCCTGGCCGGCGCGCGGCATGGTGGTGGATCCGGGCATCCACGCCTTCGGCTGGAGTCGCGAGCGAGCCGTGGCTTTCCTGCGCGAATCCGGTCGCTTCGCCGGCGAGCAGGCCGACGTGATGGTCGATCGTATTGCCGTCCTGCCCGGTCAGCTCACGGCCTACGATACGGGCGCGCTGGAGATCATGGCCCTGCGCCAGGAAGCGGAGCGAGCCCTCGGCGAGCATTTCACCCTGCCCGCCTTCCATGAAGCGGTCCTCGGCCACGGTGTGCTGCCCCTGGGGGCCCTGCGCGAGGAGGTCGAGCGCTGGATACGCTTGCAGACCGTCGAGGCGGACACCTCGACGCACTAGGAAGCCGGGACATCACGCGCGCAGTTGTCGGGCCACGGGCAATCGTCGAATCCGCTTTCCCGTGGCGGCGAAGATCGCGTTGGTCAGGGCCGGCGCGGCGGTGGGGATACCCATCTCGCCACAACCGGACGGCGCGAAGTCCGTGGCCACGATGTGCACTTCCACATCGCGCGGCGATTGCCCCATGGCCATGAGCGGGTAGCTGGGGAAGTTGTCCTGCACGATGCGCCCGTCGCGCACGGTGATCTCCAGGCCCAGGGCGGTGGAGAGGCCATCGATCGTACCGCCCTGCATCTGCGCTTCGATGCCCAAGGGGTTTACCGGTGTGCCCACATCAATCGCTGCCACGCAGCGGTGAATCGTGAGCGCACCCTCCTCGCCCACGGACACCTCCATTGCATGTGCCGCGTAGCCGCCAAACACGAAATGCCCGGCGATGCCGAGACCGTGACCGTCGGGCACCTCGCGGCCCCAGCCGATCGCCTCGCCCGCACGACGCAACACGGCGGCCAGACGCCCCGTGTGCAGCACCGGTCCACCGTGATCGCGGTAGGGTAACTCGCGCGGCTCACCTAATAATTCCAATTGTAGTGCGAGGGGGTCGCTTCCTGCAGCATGGGCCACCTCATCGAGGAAGCTCTGCGTGGCAAAGGCGGCGTAGGTGGGCAGAGGCCCACGCCACCAGCCGCGGGCGAGACCGAACTGCACGGAATGGAATTGCGCGTGATAGTGCTCCACGCAGCCGGCGGGAAAGCCGTCGGGATCGAGGCAGGCCACCCACTCGGGCAGGGAGTCGAGTCCCGGCGCCCGATAGCGCCGTGAGGTACCGGCCACCCGATGCTGCCAGCTGGTGATCACTCCCTTGCCGTCCAGCGTGGCATCGAGCTGCTGCACGCCGAAGGGGCGATACCAGTCGTTGCGCATGTCATCTTCACGGGTCCACATGAGCTTGATGGGTTGCTTCACGGCCTGGGCCACCAGCACCGCCTCGGCGACGAAGTCGTTTTGCAGGCGACGGCCGAAGCCGCCACCGGCGCGAGGCAGCTCGATGTCGATGTTCAGGCGCGGTATCCCGGTCAGCCTGCTGATCATGCGCGAGGCACCGGCAGGGGACTGCAGGGACGCGACCAGGCGTGCCCGGTCGCCATCGATGTGCACCAACGCGTTCTGCGGCTCGAGCGTGCTGTGGGCCAGGAACGGCACCGTGTAGCGGGCGCTGACGCGGCGCTCGGCCTGCGCCTGCACGGCGGCTACATCGCCATCGGCGCGCGCCGTGAGTCCGCCTTCCTGCAACTCGAGGGCCGTCCCCGCGCGCGCCTCCAGCGCGTCCGTCGAGTCGTCGGCCCAGGGACCGGGCCTCCATGTCACCTCGAGCGCATCGCGTCCCTTGATCGCCGACCAGGTGTCGTCGGCGATCACGGCCACGCCGGCGGCCAGGTTGCCTTCGATCGGTGCATCCGCCTGCGGACCGCCGATCACCACCACGTCGCGCACACCGGGCACGGCGCGCGCCGCCGCGTCGTCGACGCGCGCTACGGCCCCGTCGAAGTAGGGGCAACGGGCGATGATGGCCACCAGAGCGTCTTGCGCGTCGCTGTCGATGCCGTAGCGGGCGGCGCCGGTCACGATCTCCCGAGCATCCACCACGCGCTGCGCCGAACCGATCACGCGCCACTCCTGCGGCACCTTCAACGGCACCTCACCCTCGGGCACGGGCAGGGTGGCCGCCACCGGTGCCAGCACCGTGTAGCTCACGGCGCGACCGTCCGCCGTGCGCACGGTGCCATCACGGGTGCTCAGGGCGTCAACGTCCACCTCGAAGTGCTGCGCTCCCGCCTGCAGCAGCATCTGGCGCACGCGGGCACCCACCTGGCGCAGCTCCTGCCAAGCGCCGGGAATGCTGGTGCTGCCGCCGGCGCCCTGGCTGCCGTACTTGCCGCGAAAACCTGCCTCCGTATCCGCAGGCACCAGCTCGTAGGGCAGTTGCTCCACGCGTACGCGCTCGAAGCTCACGTCCAGTTCTTCGGCAATCAGCATCGGCAGGGAGGTCTTCACGCCCTGGCCGATCTCCGTGGTGCGCGCGCCGATCACCATCTGCCCGTCGGGCTCCAGGCGCACGAAGGCACCTAACACGGCGCCTTGCGGACGGCCACGGGCCTGCAGCGGCATCGAGCCGAACCAGGCCTGGGCCAGCAGACCGCCCAGGGCTCCGCCACTCACCTGCAGAAAGCTGCGGCGGGTGATCCCGGATCGCGCGGCACTCATACCTCACGCTCTTGCAGCTTCGCCGCCGCTCGCTTGATCGCCTTGCGAATCCGCGGGTAGGTACCGCAGCGACACAGGTTGGTGTGGTGCTGGTCGATGTCCGCGTCGGTGGGCGTGGGGAAGCGCTTCAAGAAATCGACCGCCGCCATGATCTGTCCCGCCTGGCAGTAGCCGCACTGCGGCACGTCTTCTTCCAGCCAGGCCTCCTGCACAGGGTGCAGGGCGTCGCCGCTCGCCGGTGCCAGGTGCTCGATGGTGGTCACGTGCTTGCCGGCAACGGATGCCAGCGACACGGAGCACGAACGAATGGCCTTGCCATCGAGGTGCACCGTGCACGCCCCGCAGGCGCCGACACCGCAGCCGTAGCGCGTGCCGCGCAGCTTGGCGTGATCACGCAGGTACCAGAGCAACGGCATCTCGGCGTCGCCGTCGAAGCTGTGGGGCCGATCGTTGAGGGTGAAGCGCAGGGCCATGGTGACTCCATCGTGCTGGTCGGGCGGCGGGTGGATAGGGTGAGGATGCCGCAGGCCCATGGGACGTCGCGAGTGCGGCCGGCTGAGTGAGCCGAGCGGTCACCGATCACGGCCAATGGCCGTTCAGCTGACCGTTCGCAGCGTGGTGTGCGCGTGGACATGCAATTTGACGGCGCCGACGTGTGTGAATCAGGCTCTCAGGCACCGGGGGTCGGGCGTCGGATGACGCACTGCACGCTCGCATTCCCGTCACAGAAGCCCCTCACATAATCCCGCCCATCGCCAGGAGAACGACACGGTGAGCAAACTGTACGCCGACGAACACCGCGCCCTGCAGGACCGCTTCGACAGCCGCCGCATGGCCGACCTCATGGAGGGCGGTCTGGTGCACCAGGAACTCACGGAACAGGAACAGGCCTTCATCGCCAGCCGTGACATGTTCTTCCTGTCGACGATCGACAGCCACGGCCGTCCCACTGTGTCCTACAAGGGAGGCAACCCGGGCGTCGTGCGCATCGTGGACCCCGGCACCATCGCCTTCCCCTGCTACGACGGCAACGGCATGTACTACTCCATGGGCAATCTGGCCCGCACCAGCAAGGTGGGCTTCCTGTTCATCGATTTCGAGACCCCCCATCGTCTTCGCCTGCAGGGCGAGGCGACGATCGTGGACGACTCGCCGTACCTTGGCGAATACCCGGAGGCGCAGTTCATGGTGCACGTGAAGATCGAGGAGATCTGGGTGAACTGCCCGCGCTACATCCATCCGCACAAGCGGCTGCAGACCTCGCGCTACGTGCCCCAGGACGGCAAGGAGACGCCGATGCCTGCGTGGAAGCGCATCGATTTCGTGCAGGAAGCGCTGCCGGAGAAGGATCAGGGCAAGGCGGCGCAGGCCGGTGGCCTGATCGATGAGGACGAGTACGAAGCGCTGGTAGGCAAGGGCGAGGCCTGATCGCCACCCCTGCCGGCGCATGATCGCAAAGGAGGCACCATGCACCGCTCAGCTGAGAAACGAGGCGTCGATCGCATGATCGACGACGCACGCACGTCCGTCGCCGCAGAACAGCCCGACCTGCAACGCCGCGCCTGGTGCCAGGCCGCGCTCTATGCAGGTCTGCTGGGCGCTGTGACCCCGACGGCATTCGCCGGCAACCGGCAGGGTGCTCAGCAGGAGATCGCCATCGTCGGCGGGGGTCTTGCGGGACTGCTCGCCGCCTATCGATTGCAACAGGCTGGCGTGATCGCCACCGTGTATGAGGGCTCCAGCCGCCTGGGCGGGCGCGTGTTCACCGATCGTGACACCTTCGGCCCCCTGCAGCTGTCGGAACGGGGCGGCGAGGCGATCGATTCCATTCACTTCACCGTGCGCCGCCTGGCGGAGGAATTCGGCCTTACGCTCGAGGCGCGCTTCGCCAACGACGACGGCTTCGACTACCTCTACGAGTTCGACGGCGTGCGCTACCAGTACGGCGAACTGCTGCGCGCCTTCGCACCGTTGATCGTCGCCGCCTCGCGCGACGAGCGCCTGTTCGGTCCGGATACGCGCTACGACCTCAACACGCCCGCCAGCCGCGCCCTCGATCGCCTCTCGGTAACGGACTACCTGAATCTGCGCCTGGAGGGCGGCGCCGATTCCCTCGCCGGTCGCTACGCCCAGTCCCTCGCTCGCGGCACCTTCGGCTTCGAGCCCGCGCGTTTGAGCGCCATCAACACGATCTACACCTTCTCACTACTGGGCCTGGGCACGCGTCACGCCCATCCCAACCGGGAGTTGCTGCTGCGCGCGCTGGCTCAGCGGGGCGGTGTTCGCGCGTCGCGCGATGAGGAGTTCGGCCCCGGTGTCTATCAGATCGCCGGGGGTAACGATCAGCTCGCCAGCGCGCTGGTCGAACGCCTGGGCGATCAGATCGTCACCGATACGCGCCTGGTCCGCGCCGCCACGGAAGGCGACCAAACGCGCCTGCATTTCGATACGCCCACGGGCAGCAGCGAGGTGCTCGCCGACCGGGTGATCATGGCCCTGCCCTTCTCCGTGTTGCGCACGCTGGATATCGACGACCTCGCCCTGCAAGCGCGCAAGCGCGCCGCCATCGAAACCCTCGGCATGGGCACCAACAGCAAGCTGGCCGTGCAGACCGAACGCAGAGTGTGGCGCGAACAGGGAGCGTCCGGCGGCGCCGAGACCGACCGTGACTTCCAGATCCTGTGGGAGCAATCCGCCGTGCAGCAGGGCGACACGGGGGTGCTGGTGAGCTTCACCGGCGGCGATCGTGGTGTGGACGTGGGCGAAGGCACCACCGCAGAGCAGGCCAGCAACTTCGTCAACGACGTGGATGGCCTGTTCCCGGGTGTCGCCGCCGCCTGGAACGGACGTGCCCTGCGATCGCACTGGCCCAGCGAGTCCTTCCAGCGCGGCTCCTATGCGGGCTATGAGGTGGGTCAGTTCACCACCCTGCGCGGCATCGAGTACGCCCGCGAGGGATCGGTGCATTTCGCCGGCGAGCACACGGCGCTGGCCTTCCAGGGCTTCATCGAAGGCGCCCTGCGCAGCGGGGAACGTACGGCCAACGAGGTGCTTACGGCCCTGGCCCGCGTCGCACGCGGGTGAGCCCTCCCGCGCGTCCTCAGAAGGCGCGACCGAAGGCCAGGGCGAAGACCACCGCATCCTCGCCACTGCCGGGCACCAGGTCGTAGTGCAGCTGGGGCGACAGGGTGAAGCCCTCCTCGCCCAGCTCGAATTCGTAGGGAAGGCCAACGCGGTAGACGAACTGCGCCTCGCGATCGGGCGACTCGAAGGCCTCGTCTTCACCTTCGTGAGCTTCCTCTCGCAACCACTCGACGCCCGGCCCCGTCTGCAGGGCTAAGCCCTTCACCAGGTGGATATCGGCGACGGCCAGCAGGGTCCCTGCGTCCACCTCGCCAAAGGCCACCTCCGCCACCGCGCCCAGGCCGAGGCGCCGATTGAGGCGGTACTCGTAGTCCGCGCCCACGGTGAAGCCGCTGCCCTCGCCGTCCACCTCCGTCTGGCCGATCAGGGCGGACAGGTGGTGAGGGCGATCGCCTTGGAACTCGGGCGCCAGTGAGTGGCCGTGGTCGGACCCTTCGTGCGCCGTCTCGTGCGCCTCCTCGGCTGCTGCCACCAGGGGACCGGCGACGCTCACGATCGTCTTTACGTTTCTTTCCGCTCGCTGGCGATGGTTTACGCCCCATCCCCTATCGTAGCTCCCACATTCACCGAGCACAGGAGCAGATCCTCATGAACCGCGTCATCATCGCCCTCGCCCTCAGCCTCGCCGCCGCCCTCGCCAGCGCCCAGCCCACGGCAGAACAGCGCGAGCAGCTGGAGCAACGGCTGGCCACCGTGGCCGAGCGCCTGCAGCTGACGGAGGAGCAGAAGGAGCAGATCGAGCCGATCATCACCGACAGCTTCACGCAGCGACAGGAAATCCTGGCCAGGTACGGCATCGATCCGCAGGCCGGCAGCAGCCGATCCGGGCGACCGAACCCGCGCACGGCACGCAAGCTGCGTCAGGAGATGGAGTCCGTACGCGATGCCACCACCTCGCAGATGGAGGTAATCCTCGACGACGAGCAGCTCGCAGAGTTTGCCCGCATCCAGGAGGAATCCAGGGCCGAGCTACGCAGCCAGATCCGCGGAGGACGTTGAACGATGGACAACGCCGCCAAGCTCGCGCTGGGCGGCGTGATGGCCGCACTGGTACTGGCCGAGGTGCTGTGGGCGTGGCGTACGAAGCGCTACGCCTATGAGCCGAAAGAGGTACTGTGCAACGGCGTCATCGCGCTGTTCAACGCACTGCTCAAGCCTGCGACGATCGCGTGGAGCCTGCTGGTATTCCAGTGGATGGAACCCTTCAGGCTCGTCGCGCTTCCGCACACCGTCGCCGTGTTCCTCGTCAGCTTCCTGATCACGGACTTCGCGTACTACTGGTATCACCGCTGGAGTCATGAGTGGCCAGCCCTGTGGGCCATGCATCACGTGCACCATTCCAGCCCGTGGATGAACCTGACCACGGCCGCGCGACTGAGCTGGATCGCCAAGGTGATCTCGCCGCTCTACTTCGCGCCGCTGACGCTGATCGGCCTGCCGGCGGAGTTCGTTGCCATCTCCCTGGGCCTCGGCCTGCTCTATCAGTTCCCCCTGCACACGCAGGCCATCGGCACGCTCGGCACCTTCGAGGGCAAGGTCCTGAACACGCCCTCTGCACACCGTGTACATCACGGCCGCAACGCCGAGTATCTCGACCGCAACTACGCCGCCGTCTTCATCGTCTGGGACGTACTGTTCGGCACCTATCAGGCAGAGATCACGCCGGTACGCTACGGGGTGACCACCGGCTTCGTCGGCCACAACCCCCTGCGCGTACAGTTCGAGCCGTTGCTGCGCTTCCTGCGTGGGCGCCAGGAACAGGAGGAGCTCGCCGTTGACGTGCGCGGCGGGAAAGCCGAACGTGTTGCGCACTGACCCCAACCCGAGGATGCCCGCCGTGTCGATCGCCCCGTCCACCTCCCAACCGATCCAGGTATTGCTGGTGGACGATGACGCGGAGTTCGCCCAGCTGGTGGCAGAGTTCCTGGCCGCCGAGGGCGGCTTCGCGGTCACCATCCGGGGCGACGGCGACTCGGCCGTACGCTCGGCGCTGGCCTCGCCCTTCGACGTGATCCTCCTGGACGTGGGCCTGCCCCAGCAGAACGGCTTTGCCGTGCTGAAGAGCGTCCGCGAGCAGCTCGACACGCCGGTGATCATGCTCACGGCGCGCGGCGATGACCTCGATCGTATCCTGGGCCTGGAGATCGGCGCCGACGACTACTTGGCCAAGCCCTGCAACCTGCGCGAACTGGCCGCGCGCATCCGGGCGATCCTGCGCCGCACGCGCTCGCGGGAGACGCAGAGCGATAGTGACGGGGAGGCCGGACGCACGGTGGTCGGTGACCTGGCCATCGAAGGCAGCTCCCAGTCCGTCTACCGCGACGGTCAGCTGGTCGCTCTCACGGGCGCCGAGTACCTGGTGCTGGAAGCGCTGCTGGAGCGCGCCGGTCAGGTGGTGGACAAGGGCACGATCGCCAAGCACGCTCTGGGCCGCCGTCTGCAACCCTACGACCGCAGCGTCGACGTGCACGTCGGCCACCTGCGCAAGAAGCTCGGCCCCCTTGCCGACGGCCGCCAGCGCATCAAGACCGTACGCGGGCGCGGCTACCTCTACGTCGTCGTCGCCTGATGGCCTTCTACCAACGAATTCTGCTCGCCACCTGGGGCGTGTTCCTGCTGACCGCGGCCATCGTGCTCATCACCGCACAGTTCCTGCCCGAAGGCGACTTGTACAGGAAGGAGCAGCATCTGGCGGCGAGCCTGGTGCAACAGGTGGCGGAAGACCTGCGCGGCAGCCTGGCGCGAGACCCGGCCACCGCCGTAGAGCAACTGCTGACGCGCCAGACCCTCGATCTGTCACCGATACTGGTGATCTACGTCGTCGATGATCAGGGCCGCGACATACTCGACCGATCAGTGCCAAGGCGCGTCGGGGCGATCGCGCGTGGTGAGCGTGAGCACCCCACGCAAGGGATGCGCGTGGCCACGTCAGACCTGGGCGGCTACGCGGTGGTGGGCGACAACCTGTTGTTCCCCCTGGCTCGCGTGCTCGCCCGCCCCGGTGGGCGCACCTTCATGATGAGCGTTGCGCTGGCCGTAAGCGCTCTGATCTCGATCCTGCTCGCCCGCTTCATCGTGCTGCCCGTGCGGCGCATCCGCGAGGCCGGCCAGCGCGTCGCCGACGGCGACCTGAGCGTTCGCGTCGCCCATACGGTGGGCAATCGTTCCGACGACATCGCCAGCCTTGCCCGCGACTTCGATCGCATGACCGAACGGGTGGAAAACCTGCTCAAGGAGCAGCAGCGCCTGATGCGCGACGTCTCCCACGAGCTGCGCTCGCCCCTTGCACGCCTGTTAGCCCTGATTTCCATCGCCCGTCAACGGGTGGAGCCGGCGCAGGCCCAGCAGTTCGATCGCATGGAGCGCGAACTGGGGCGCGTGGATGAGTTGATCGGCAGCATTCTCTCCTTTGCCCAGCTGGACGGCTCGCAGCAGCTGCACCGGCAACCCGTTGACCTGGTGGATCTGCTGGAGAACGTGGTGGCGGACGCGAGCCTGGAAGGGCAGGCAGGGGAGAAGGAGCTTCGCCTGCAGGCCCCTGACCAACTCGTACTACCCCTGGACACTGGAGTGATCGTGCGGGCCTTCGAGAACGTGATCCGCAACGCCGTGCGCCACAGCCCGGCCGGCGCGCCGGTCGACGTCACCGTGTCACACAGCGGTGATCAGGTGCGAGTGGTGGTGGAAGATCGTGGTGAAGGTGTGCCGGCAGAGGCGCTTCAGCAGTTGTTCGCGCCCTTCTTTCGCGTGGAAGAAGGACGCGGCACACAGGCCGGTAGCGGCGGCCTCGGCCTGGCGATTGCCGAGCGCAGCGTGCGCCTGCACGGCGGCACCATCGCGGCGGCGAACCGGGCCAGCGGCGGCCTGCAGGTGACGATCGTGTTACCCACCAGAGACTGAAGCACCAAGCGCCGCGCCGGTTTCCTAGAACAACCAGCTGACGCCGCCACCGATGAACAACTGGTTGGCGTCGCCTTCCAGGTCGACGACCGGTGAGTCGACCGCATCGCCCAACAGACGCGTGTAGGCCACCCGTCCGATCAGTGCCCAGCGTTGGCTGACCGCGTGGGTCACCAGCACCGCGGCGCCCACATCACGCAGTCCGGCGCCGGCGTCGAAGAGCGGCAAGCCGCTGGCGAGCGCGTCGGCCTCGTCCACCGCGAAGTAGGTGTCAACGAAGGACGCATCCGCCCAGGTCAGCTGCGTCGAGAGCGAGAGCTGCGTACGCGCAGACAGGGAGAACCCAAGCTCGCCGCCGCCCTGGACCACCAACCCCTCGTGGCCGCCGGCCACGTCCTGTCGCACCTGAAGGGAAATCGCGCCCAGGCCCTGCTGCAGCCCGGCGACCGGCATTGCGTACCTTAGGAATCCGCCCACCTCGATCGCGGGATCGATCTCCGACATCCGTGCCAGGACCTCGCTGTCGGCGCCATCGTCGCGACCGAGTTCCAGATTGACCAGGGGCCCGACGGAGAAGCGGGAATTCGGCAACAGATCGACGTTGGCGCCGAGGCCGGCAAGGTTGAAGCGACGACCCAGGAAGGGCACGGACGCGGCGGCGAAGGGCACCAGTTGGTTGGCATCCGCGCCAATGAATTCCGGAAGGGTCGCGACACCGAGCGCGAAGAAGCCGTCCGGTGCGTTTTTTGCGACGTTGGCTTGCGCATCCTGTCCCCAGGCGCCTTGAGCTGCCAGAAGGGCGACGGCGATAGTCGATAATCCAATCCCTGAGAAGCGGCGTAATGTCATCTTGGGTCTCCATGTTGAACGTGATCAGGCGCCGCGGCGCCGGAGTTGGATCGCAGCGCTATGGCATCAAAGAGTGTTCTGGGCATGCCCACCGAGCGGAAGGCGAAAGCACCTTCCGACACGTCAGGGCGGAGGGACAACGAGAACTACGCGGAAGGCGGGTCGGCTTCGCGTACGGCAGTCGCCTGGTGGACCCTGCCGCTCGCGAATCGTGAGTGGCGGCAGCGCAAGCTGACCGCCATGGACGCTTACTGGCGCCTGGCCCCGGCGGTCGCGCTAGTCGCAGGGCTGTTCTTCGGCCTGATCGGCCCGTTCGGTGGCTACGATCGGTGGGATCTGTGGTCGCGCTTGAACACCTGGGTGCTGATCGTCGCGGCCGGGACGCTGGTGTTCGGCGCCGTTCGCGCCATGCATGACGTGTTCCGCCTGGATACGGTGGGCGGCTTCATGGCTACCCTGATTACCGGATCGATCCCCCTGAGCGTCATCGTCGGCTGGCTGACCGCACAGCCACTGGGCACCTTGTCCCTCAGCCAGTGGCCGATCAAGTACGTGAATACGGCACTGATCTCGACCATCTGCCTCGGCGCCGTCCAGCTGGTCATCTCACTTCGCCGTCAGCCGGAGTATGTCGAGGGACCAGGGTCGATATCGGTCGTGAGTGAGCCGCAGGCGACATTGCCCAGCCCCCTTCACCAGCGACTCCCAGCCACGGCACGCGAGGCCAGGATCCTGGCACTGCGCACGGATGATCACTACGTGCACGTGTACACGGACCGGGGCTCACACATGATCCTGCTGCGCTTCAAGGATGCGCTGAGGGAGCTGGAGCCTTTGGACGGGGCGCAGATCCACCGCAGCTGGTGGGTGGCACGCGAAGCCGTGGACGGTGTGGAGCGGGAAGGTGATCGCTATCAGCTGAAGCTGGTGAACGGGGAGACGGCGCCGGTGGCAAGACGGCGGGTTACGACGCTGCGCAGTGAGGGCTGGTTGGACCTGCGCGCTACGCCGGCGGAGAGGCGTCGAGCGGATTGAGGACCCGTCAGCGCGACTCGTCACCGTCGAGAACGCCATCCCGATCCCGATCGATCCCCATCCGCTGCCCCGCCCCAGGCGGTACACAGGTGAGCGTAATCGCATTGGCCGCCTGCTGACTGAGCCCGATCACCTCCCGCAGACTCAAGCGCCCATCGCCGGCACGATCGGTCCGGAAGCGCCCGTCTGCCTCACGCACCCCACCCCGCCGCTCGCCGGCGATCACCCCCTTGAAGATCAGGTCGCACTCGGCCCGCGGCTCCGCCACCGCCGCCCGCTGTGCGAGCAGGCTCAGGCGCGGCAGCGCCGCGTTCAGGCCGCCGGGCACCAGCGTGACCTGCTGGCCGACGATGGGCGCCAGGTTGCTGTCGTAGGCCATGATGAACTCCTGCACCTGACGGCGCTGTTCGTCGTCTTCCAGGGTGAAGTTGCGCAGGAAGTGCACCACCGTGCTGTCGCTGCCGTCATGACGCAGGCCGAAACCGCGGATCACGGGCCCTGTCGGCGGCTGCGGATCGTCCACGGCCGGCTCCAGGGAGACGGCCAGGAAGCCTACCTTGGTGTAGATGTTGCGCAGGTGAGGGATCTTCATCGGTTGGATGAAGCGGGTGGCATCGAGGCGGCGGATGCCGGAGAAGCCGGACGTGCCGAAGCGGCCCTCAACGGGGTCGAGCACATGGCAGGTATTGCAGGTGCCGCTGCGATCGGACTGCACGTTGAAGTAGGCGTCGCGGCCGGCGGCCTGTGATGGCGTCAGGCTGTTGTCGAGGGCGCGCTCGGGGTTCGGCGGGTAGCTGATGCTGAGGCCGAAGGCGGTGAACAGGTCCAGCTCCTCGGGCGTGAGCGGCGTGGCGCGGGCGAGCAGATCTTCGAAGGCGCCGTTGAAGGCCTGGAAGGCGGCGACCGGGTCGAGGAAGTCGCCCTCGTCGGGGCCTGTGGCGCCCGAGCGATCGCCTCGCCAGTGCATGGGGCCCGAGTCGGCGATGCCGCGCAGGCTCTGGGTGCCCATCGGCCCCTTCATCGGATGGAAGTCCGTGGGCGTTTGCGGCGGCGGGTCGCCGACGAAGGGATTGAAGTTCTCCTGCACCGACGCATCCGGATTACCTAAGTTCCACACCAGGTGATCCGTATCGCCGAACAGATGGCAACCGGCGCAGGAGGAATCGCCTCGCGAGGAGGTCAGCCTGGCGTCGTAGAGAAATGGTCGCCCGGCGATGATCTCCACGGGTTCGGGCGAGTTCAGGTCGACGCTTGCCACCTCCTCCTGCTGCGCCAGATCCACCACCTTCACGCTGTTGTCGAAGCGGGTGAGCACGTAGGCACGGTCGTGTGCTTCATCGAGTACCACACCGCTGGGGCCGCCGCCGCTCAAGGCGATCTGTCGCGCGGGCGATGGCGTGAAGCTGTCGTCAACGAGTTCGCTGACTTCGAACACGCCGAGGCGTGCCGAGCCGAAGGCGGCCACGTAAGCGGTGGTACCGTCCGCCGTGACGGCGATCTCCAGGGGCGTGGCCAGGCTGGTCGCCCGCTCCTCCGGCGTGCCGAAGCGTCGCCCGTAGTCGATGTGCTTGTTCAGATGGCGTGGCGCCACGGCGTAGTCGCCGCCCTCGAGGTCGATCACGCTCACGCGGTTTTCGATGAAGTGCCCGCGCACGGTGGTCGGCGCGAAGTCGCCGAAGCCCTCGAAGCGCACGTCGTTGCGTGCCGCCAGGTTGCTCACCAGCAGGTGGCGGTTGTCGGGCGTCACCGTCATGTTGAACAGGGTGGATCCGACGCCTGAGATGCGCGCCATGGGCGCCGGCGTCGGAGCCAGCGCATCGACCACGAACACGTCGTAGTCCGGCAGTTCGATGCGCACCAGGGCGCTCCAGTCGCGGCCCTGCGCGTCCAGCCAGCGACCGTCCGCCTGCTGCCTGACGATCACGCCCTGGTCCGTCGGCGCGGGCACACCGTCGATGTTGGTGGCCGGGTTACCGATGCGCTGATCCACGGACTCCAGGCTGATGATGGTGCTGCGATTACCGGAAGCGAACACCGCTGCGTACACGGTGCTGCCGTCCGGCGACGCGGCCAGGGCCCGCGGCGTATCGCCGAACAGGGGCAACACGGTTGGCGCCTGCGACGGCGCCAGCGCATCGAAGACCCAGAGATCGGCACGACCCTCGTTCGCCTCCATGTCGACGCGCGAGGGCGAGTGCTGGCCGCGGTGGGCGGTGGTGATGAAGGCGCGATTGCGCTCGTCACCGGCGAAGACCAGATCGCGGGGTTCGTCGCCGACCAGCAGGGTGCGCACGACGCGAGGAGGACCGTCGGCCGCGGAGAAGTCGACGATGCTGATGCTGTCCGAGAGGTGGTTGACCACCCACACCTCGTCATGGGTGCGCGCAGCGACGGCGACCGGCTCCAGGCCGACTTCGACTTCTCCGCGCAGCTCGATGCCGTCATCGGTGACGTCGAACCAGCCCAAGCGGTTGTCGGGGGTATTGACGGCGTAGAGGCGCGTGCCGTCGGGGGAGAGCGCCAGGGGGCGGACCTGGCCGGATTCGAAGTTAATAAAATCTACGGCAGAGGCATTGCTGGCTCGCGTGCCCACAGCTGGCAGACACACCAACGCCAACAAGATCGTAAACACTGCCGAGCGGCACTGTCCCATCATCGTCACGGCCTTCCCTGTCCTGACCGTTCGACGCTAACAGGCATGCGCGCCGAACGCTACCGCGTCACCGGCTATCGGTTGGAACTACAGGATGGTGTCAGGTGAGCGACGAGGAGAGGTCAGCTCGGAAGAAACGAAAAGGGGCGGCAGGACGCCGCCCCCTCGTTCGGTCAGCGCCGGCGGCGCTCAGTTCACCGCACAGCCGGGGCGGGTGCAGTTCAGGAACGCCTCACGCAGGTCAGCGCGGGTGATGAACCCGTTGCCATCCACATCGCGCGGATCGTCGGGACCATCGGCCGGTGACGGCACGGCGAGGAAGATCTCGCGCAGGTCGATGCGATCGACATCGCCGTCACCGTCCACATCGCCCGGCACGTCCACCTCGGCGGCGGTGATCTGGAAGATCGTGCCGGTGAGGAAGTCCGCACCGTAGAGCTCACCGCGCACGTCCTCACCGAAGGTCGTGAACAGCACCTCGCCGGCGGGCAGCACCACCGTTTCGATCAGATCGTTCACCGGACCCGCGAGGGAGCGGATCGACGAGTTACAGAAGTCCGAGAAGAAGTACTGCCCCTGCAGTTCGGGGAAGTCCTGGCCGCGGTAGACGAAGCCGCCGGTGACCGAGCAGTTGCCGTCCACGGCGTGCAGGTACTCGAACACGGGGAACACATAGCTGTCGTCGCAGCCGTTGAGAATGTTCTCCCGCGATCCCTCGTAGCAGCGCCAGCCGAAGTTCAGGCCGCCGCCGCTGCCGGCGAGGATGAAGTCGATTTCTTCGACCGCGTTCTGGCCCACGTCACCGATCCACAGGTCGCCCGTGTCGCGGTCGAAGCTGATGCGCCAGGGGTTGCGAATACCGAAGGCATAGATCTCATCGCAGCCGGCACCGCCGACACCATCGTTGAACGCGTTGGAGGGCGGGATGGCGTAGTTGGCCTCGGCCACCAGCGTGCAGTCCGGCGAGTTGTCGGGACCGGGCGGCGTGTCCACGTCGATACGCAGGATCTTGCCCATGAGCGTGTCCGTGGTCTGGGCGCGGTTGTTGGGGTCGTCGCCGCTGCCACCGTCGCCGGAGGCAATGTAGAGGTGGCCGTCGGGGCCGAACTTCAGATCACCGCCGTTGTGGTTGCTGAAGTCCTGGTTGAACTCCACCAGCACCAGCTCGCTGGCGGGGTCGGCCACGTTGGGATCAGCCGTGACCTGGAAGCGCGACACGCGCGTGCGGTCGTTACCGGGGCCCGGATCGAAGATGTAGTTGAGGTAAAAGTAGCCGTTCTCCGCGTAGTTCGGGTGGAAGGCGATACCGAGCAGGCCCTCCTCGCTGTTGTTGAACTTCACGCGGTCCTCGATATCGAGGAAGTCCGTGGGCGGCACCTGGCCGCTGCCGTCGATCAGGCGCACCTTGCCGCGCTGCTCGACCACGAACAGGCGATCATCGCCGGCGTTAGCCAGCGCCACGGGAGCGTTGAAGCCGCCGGCCAGGGGCACCAGCTCGATCAGGCCGGGCGTGGGCGGTGGCGGTGGCGGCGGCGGATCTTCGAAGCCGTTGATCACCGTCACCAGGAGACTGTTGGTACCGACGCCGTCGCCGGCGAGATCGAGGTTGCCGGTGGTGGAGTTACCGGCAGCGTAGACGGTGACGTCCGTATCGTAGTTCGGCGCGGTCCAGTCGAAGCTGAAGACCAGCTGGTCGCCGTTGAAGGCCTGCGGCTCCGTGTGGGCGAGCTCGCCTTCGATGAGCTGGGTGCTGCCATCGCCGGGCGTGAGTTCACCGATCTCGTCGGAGACCGACACGTTCACGCCACCGATCACCGCAGGGCCGCCAACGATGGTGACCGTGTAGCTATTGACCGTACCGGCGTCCACGGTGGTGGGCCCGGCAATCGTGACGAAGGGCAAGGGCGCGCCGGGCGCGTGGCAGACGGTGCAATCGCTGCCGCCGTTGATGTCCGGGTTACCGCTGAAACCGTTGCGACCGAAGCGGCTGGCATCGGCCTGCAAGGCGACAACGCTGCACAGGACCAGGCCCGTGGCGAACGCCAACGGGAGCGAAGCTCGAATCTCCATAATCAGGTGACCCCCAATTCGTTATGGTTTGGTCCGGACCCTACCATGGGCCGCCCCCTAAGCGGCATTGTTTTCTGGTGACATCAGGACGAGAGGCTACGCGCACACGATGACCATCCCCTTCCAACTCGTCGACGTCTTCTCCGAGCAGCCCTTCACGGGCAACCCCGTGGCCATCGTCTTCGCCGGCGATGAACTCGACACGGCCGCGATGCAACGCATCACACGGTGGCTGAACCTGTCCGAGACCTGCTTCCTGCAGCCCCCAACGGATCCCGAAGCGGACTATCGCGTGCGCATCTTCACGCTGGAGCGGGAGCTGCCCTTTGCCGGCCATCCCACGCTCGGCACGGCCCACGCCTGGCTGCGTGCGGGGGGTGAGCCACGGCACGAGCGGGAGATCGTGCAGGAGTGCGGCGCCGGCCTGATTCGCCTGCGCCGTGAAGATGGGCGACTCTCCTTTGCCGCCCCGCCCCTGCAACGCTCAGGACCGCTGGAGGAGAGCACGCTGTCAGAGATCACCGGCGTGCTGGGGATCTCACCCGCGCAAGTCGTGGCCAGCGCCTGGTGTGACAACGGGCCGGGCTGGGCCGCCGTGCTGCTGTCGTCAGCGGACGACGTGCTCGCCCTGAAGCCCGCCAGTGCCCATCCATCGCGCATCGACATCGGCGTCGTCGGCCCCTACGCGCCCGGCAGCCCGCAGGCGATCGAGCTAAGAGCCATATTCAGTGATCACACGGGCGCCCTGCGCGAGGACCC
>JAAUYD010088968.1_pt1 | contig 18097 bp, 17 predicted proteins | sample 7278101 | NCBI WGS metagenome assembly JAAUYD01 (sample SAMN14350128, study PRJNA611818) | marine sediment metagenome | isolation source: surface marine sediment (0.6m) | place: French Polynesia: Moorea | collected 2018-08 | reverse complement strand
GAGATGCCATGGCCGAAAAAAGCCGTCCGTATCAAGACGATTCGGGGGCTCGCAAGCCTGACGATCCCTGCCGGTAAAGCGGATCTCAAGGTGACGGCTTCTCGCGGCAGCAAGTACCTTGGCAGTGTGCCCCTGGCGGTGTCCATCTTCTCCAACGGTGAATTTTATAAAAGAGTCTGGGTCACCGCCGTCATAGAGGTGCGCAGCCAGGTAGTGGTGGTGGCCAAACCGTTGGGCCGCCATCAGCCCATCGCCGCTGACGACCTCAAGCTCGTGGCCACGGACCTCTCCGAAGTCCCGTCCAACGCGATCACTCGGATAGATGCAGCCGTGGGCATGCGGACGAAACGCAAGCTCTTTCCCAAGACCGTTCTGCGAGAGGACTATCTGGAGGCCCCCTATGTGGTTCAGCGGGGTGACCTTGTGCAAATGGTGGCCAGCTCCGACACCCTCAAACTCACCGCTCAGGGGATCACCAAGGAGCGGGGCCGCAAGGGGGAGCGCATCCGGGTGGAGAATACCGATTCTAAAAAACAGGTCTATGCAATCGTTGTGGATGCATCTACCGTTGAAGTGCAGTTTTGATCTGGAGGCAAATATGCAAACCAATGGACTGACAATTTGTGGTAGGGCGCTCCTCATTATCGGCCTGATGGGCCTGATGGCATGTAGTACGGGGTCATCCAACCAGATCAACGTCCAGCAAAATCCCAACTTCGACGGAGATCTTCTGGCGGTGAAACAGGATCTCGAAAGGGAGCATGCGGCCGCCTACAATCCGCCCGAGGCGGGATCCCTGTGGACCGATCAAAACAATTTCGGCAGTCTCTTCACCAACCCGAAGGCACGCCGCATCGGCGATATCGTCACCATCCGCATCGTCGAATCCTCCAGCGCCACCAACAAGGCGTCCACCCAAACCGGTCGCAGCAGTTCCGTATCGGCTTCCGTCAACAACTTCTTCGGTCTCGAAAACGACTTCTCCGCCAACAGCCCTTTTTTCAATCCCTTTGGAAGGGTATCCGGTGGTGTGGAGAGTGACTTCGATGGTAGCGGCACCACCAAACGCAGCGGCGATCTAACCGCCACCATTACGGCGCGCGTGGTCGACATTTTGCCCAACGGCAATCTCATCGTGATGGGGTCACGGGAGGTGTTGGTCAACCGCGAAAAGCAGGAGATCACCCTCTCGGGCATCGTGCGCCCCCGGGATATCTCTTCTGAGAACGTGGTCCTGTCCAACTACATCGCCGATGCCAAGATCGCTTACAGCGGCAGCGGCATCATCAACGATCGTCAGCGGCCAGGCTGGTTGGCCCGGACGATCGATGCAATTTGGCCGTTTTAATGAGACGCGCGCCTCGGCGGGTTCGCATGGCGAGCGTCAATCTTCTATTAATCTTCCAGCCCGAGGTGATTTCAGGTATGCACCCCAATAATCTGACCCAAACCCGCAGGCAACCCATGCGGTGCTCTGTCTTCACGCTTGTCGCAGTGCTGGCCTTGACCCTTCTTTGGGCGACGGGCGCCCAAGCCGTGCGCATCAAGGATATCGCGGACATCAAAGGGGTGCGCAACAATCAATTGGTGGGCTACGGGCTGGTGGTGGGCCTCGATGGCACTGGGGACGGCAAGAAATCCAAATTCACCATCCAGTCGCTGGCCAGCATGTTGGAGAAGATGGGGGTCACCGTAAACCCCGACGATATCGCCGTATCCAATGTGGCCGCCGTGATGGTCACCGCCGAACTGCCCCCGTTTGCCAGGAGCGGGGGGCGCATCGACGCCCTGGTCAATTCCATCGGCGATGCCGAAAACCTGCAAGGTGGAACCTTGCTGCTGACGCCACTGAAGGCTGTCAATGGCAATGTATACGCCGTAGCCCAAGGGCCGGTCAATACGGGCGGCTTCTCCGCCAGCGGCGCCGGCGGGAAGGCACAGAAGAATTTTCCCACCGTTGGACGCGTTGTCGGAGGCGCCCTCATCGAACGTGAGGTGGTCAATGACTTCAATGCGCGCCGCAAGCTGACCTTGGCGCTGCACCAGCCGGATTTTACCACTGTGGCCCGCGTGACGGACGCCATCAATGGGGTGTTCTACGGCAATATCGCTCGCGCGCCTGACGCCGGGACGGTGGAGGTGCAGGTGCCGGAGAAGTATATCAACAACGTGGTCAGTCTGGTGGCCCTGCTCGAAGGTCTCTCGGTGACGCCGGATCAGATGGCCAAAGTGGTCATTAACGAACGCACTGGCACCGTCGTCATGGGGGACCAGGTACGCATCTCCACGATCGCCATCGCCCATGGCAATTTGAGCATCGTTATTAAGGAGGGCGTCGACGTGTCGCAGCCGGCGCCATTCTCCGAAGGGGAAACCATCGTCGCTCCCAACACGAGCATCAGTGTTCAGGAGGATGACAACCGACTGGTGGTGTTGAACGAGGGTGTCAGCATCGGCGAAGTGGTCAAAGCCCTCAACGCTTTGGGTGTGACACCGCGTGATCTGGTGGCCATTTTTCAAGCGATCAAAGCCGCCGGTGCCCTGCAGGCTGAACTGGAGGTGATCTGATGGCCGACGGCATATCGCGGATGCAGATGCCGTATCTGCGGCAGGCGCAATACGTCAATCGAAGCCCGAAGGAAGCGCCCACAGCTCAGAAAACACCGCAAGACCAGCAGTTGACCCAACTCAAGCAAGCCTGCGACAGCTTCGAAGCGCTGTTCCTGCAGCAGATGCTCAAGCAGATGCGCGCCACCATACCAAAAGATGGCATGTTCAGCGGTGGTTCGGCGGAACAGATGTACAGCGAAATGCTCGATGCAGAGTTGGGTCAAGAGATGGCGGCCGGCGGTGGCTTGGGAATTTCACGGCTGCTTTTTGAGCACGTGCGGGCAGCCCAGGCGGACAAGGCGGAAACTAAAGATTAAAGGATCCCCCATAGGTTACCGATACATCATGCAAGAGAACCAGCCAGATGGGACCGCGGATTGGACTATCTGACTGGAGTGACAATTGGTTTTACAAGGCGAAGGGCTTTTGTCGCCACTTTCGCCGAAATTGGTAATCTTTGTGGGGGTATGCAATGGAAATATCCAGTTCCAATTCCAACTTAAGCGTAAATGCATATCTGCAGACCGCTGGCAGCCGACCATCGGAGGCGCAGTCGCAGCAGAAAACCGACACCGCGACGGCGGGCTTTCAATCCGACCGCGTTGAATTATCCGGTCAGGCCAAGGAGGTCCAGCAGGCCATGACCGTTCTCAAGGAGATGCCCGAGATCCGCACTGAACTGGTCGATGAAATTTCGACCCAAGTGGACAAAGGAACTTACACCGTGAATGGTGAAAAAACCGCCGGGCACATGCTCGACGAGGCCTTCATGAATGCTCAGGTGATGAAACGGATTGACTTGAAAGCCTAAAGCACCCGTTGAAACCGAGTACCTGATGGCATCTCCCCATTCACGTCGACCTGCTTGACACCGAAATGGATCAGCAACAAACCCCCGGCCTGTTCTGCAGGAACAGGCCGGGGCGGACCCAAAGGAGATGTCCATATCGTGATGGAAGCCACCCCCCCCCAATGGACCCGCTTGATCGAATTGCTCAAGGCGGAGCTTCACCTCTACCGGGAACTTGCAGACCTTATTGATAAAGAAGCCGGCGCCCTCCCCAAATCGGATCTGACCGTATTCAACCGACTACTTAGCGAAAAGCAACAATTGGTGCGCCAACTCCAACGCCTGGAACGGGAGCGCTCCGATTGGTTGGCGGCTCATGGCCCGCCAGGTGACTCGCCGAGTCTCAAGGCCTTAATCGCTTCAGCGCCGCAGAAGTTCGCCGATTCTCTGGAAAATTGTCGTCGCGATTTGGCTGCCGCCACCCGAACCATGGAGCGTTGCAACCATCAGCACCGGAAGATGTTGCAGCATTGCAGGGGGCTGACCGACGATGCGCTGCGTTTATTGAGTCGTCAGCTCTATGTTCAGCCGACCTATCAGTCCAACGGAAACCTGGCCGGTGCCGGTTCTGGTGGTCTGGTGCTCTCCGGCCTCGCTTAGGGCATTCGTGATGCCGCAACCGAAGGGGTGACCGACCATGCCGAATATTTATGGAATGTTGGATGTAGGCCGCACTGCGCTGGCCACCCAGCAGAAGGCGATCGCCGTTACCGGTAACAATATCGCCAATGTCAACACGCCCGGTTATTCGCGTCAACGGGTGCATATGGAGCAGAGCGAACCGACCCGTTCCGACGGCGGCCAGCTCGGCCGCGGGGTTCAGGCGAGCCGCGAAGTTCAGCGGATCTACGACCAATTCCTCGAGTCTCAGATCGTCACCGAGAATCAGAATTTCGGCCGCTGGCAGACGCAGAAGGATGGCCTCGCCAAGGTCGAGCTGCTGTTTGACGAAGCGTCAGGCTACGGGATTAACAATGCCCTGTCGATGTTCTGGGGCTCATGGCAGGATCTCTCCAACAACCCCACCGGGCACGTTGAACGCACCACCCTCGTGGCCAACAGCGAGATCATGGCCGGCACGTTTAACCGCATGGCCGCCGATCTCGAGCAGCTTCAGGCGGAGACCGACTATGCCGTTCAGCGCCTGGTGGACGAAATCAATCCCATTAGTGAGCAGATCGCCGAGTTGAACTGGAAGATCGCCTCCATCGAGGGGGCCGGCAACACCGCCAACCAGTATCGGGATGAACGCGATCTGCTGCTAAAAGACCTCTCCGAAAAGATCGACATCAATTACTTTGAGGATGGTGACGGGTTTGTGCACGTCATGGTGGGGGAGGGCAGGCCCCTGGTGGACAATGTCAACGCCTGGCAGCTGGAGACCCGCACCAACGTCACCACGGGACTCCACGATCTTTATTGGGTGGACAGCGCTGGAACCGCCCAAGACATCACCGGCGAAATCGATGGTGGCAATCTAAAGGGTCACCTCGAAGTGCGGGATACCTATATTCCCGACTTCCGGGGCCGGCTGGACACGCTGGCCGGTGAGATCATCTCACAGGTCAACACCCTGCACACTGCCGGTTATGGCATCGACGGGGTTTCTACGGGAAACGACTTCTTCAGCGGCACCGATGCGCGCACGATCGCTGTACACACAGATATCCAGAATGACAACGGCCTAATTGCTGCCGCCCAGGCGGTGAACGCGCCCGGCGATGCCCGCAACGCCGCCGCTATCGCCGCTCTGCAGGATGCCGCCACCATCGGGAGCAGCAGTTTCCAGGGCTACTACGCCTCACTGGTCAGCGACGCGGGCAGCTACGCCCAGGAAAGCAATATCTATTACGACTATCAGAGCTCCATGCTCCGTCAGATGGAAAGCTATCGTGAAGAGGTCTCCGGTGTCTCCTTGGACGAGGAGATGGTCAATTTGGTGAAGTACCAGAACGCCTACAACGCCGCCGCCAAGATGGTCAGCACGGTAGACGAACTTCTCGAAACGCTGATAGCGATGACCTAAGGACGCCGAGGAAGAGGGTACCCATGCGCGTAAGCAATAAAATGCTGGCGGACAATATCACCGCCAACTTGTTTCGACAGACGGAGCAGATCGTTCGCAAGCAACGTGAAGTGTACACCGGCAAACGGATCAATTCGGCTTCGGATGATCCCATCGGCATCGGGCAAGCCCTGCGCCACCGCAAGACGATCGCCGCCATCGAGCAATACCAGACCAATATCAAAGAGGCGCGCATGCGGATCGAGCACGACGAGACAATTTTCGACACGGTGGAGAAGCTCCTCCAGCAGGCGGTGGACATGTCGCTGGACACCAATGTGGATAATCGTCTCCTCTATGCCGAACAGGTATCCGATATTCGCGAAGAGATCCTCCAATTGGCCAATTCAAAGATGGGCGATGACTATATCTTCGGGGGATACCAGACCGGTACCGAACCCTTTCTCAGCGATGGCACCTATGTGGGCGATGGCGGTGAGAAGGCCTATAGCATCGCCAACAACATCCAGATCGATCTGAAGACGGACGGCTCAGACATTTTCCAGGGCGCCCACGACGTTTTCGCCGTTCTCGACCAGCTGAGCACCGACCTTACCAGCGGTACCGCCGCCGATATCGCCTCCCACGCAGCGCCCCTCAACGAGGTGATCGATCATCTTGAAACAGTACGGGCGCAGGCATCGGCGGCATATCAACGACTCGAACTGACCGACGCCCATTGGGGCACGTATAAGGTCAATGTGGAGAATATGCTCTCCAGCATCGAAGACGTCGATCCGGCCGAAGTGATCGTCGAACTCCAGGCGCTGCAGACGGCCTATGAAACCTCTCTGGCCACTTCCGCCAAAATCATTCAGCCCAATTTGATGCAGTTCTTATCCTGATCAAACCGTAGCGGCCACAAGGACGCACCCAACCCTGGAAAGGCCCGGTTCGAAGCACCGGGCTTTTTTTGTGGGTAGCGTCACAAGACGGCACTATGGGAGCGGTGCGTATGCCGGAAGGGTCTGGGGAATCTTCCCCACGATGATTTCGACACGACGGTTTTTCTGACGCCCAGCCGCGGTGGCATTGTCCGCGATGGGCCGGTATTCGCCGAAGCCCATGGTGGAGAGTCGAGCAGGGTCGATCTCGCTGCTGGCGAGAAGCAGTTCTGCGACAGCCGCAGCGCGGGCGATGGAGAGACGCAGGTTGGAGGTATAGGTCCCCCGTCCCCTGTGAATCGGCACATTGTCAGTGTGGCCGGCGATGATAATATCCTTGTTGGCCTTGGCAATGATCTGACCGATCTTTTTCAATAGTGGTTGGGTCGGCTTTCGGATGTCGGCGCTGCCGGAGTCGAAGGTGCTTTCACCCATCATGCGAATAACGAGATTGTCCTGTTCCAGTCCGACGTCCAGTTGATCCCGCACATCGTAGAGATCATTCTTGAACGCTTCTTCCAGTTCACGGCCGATCTCCTCTTTCAAGCGCGTGGCGATCACCTCTTGGTCAAAATCGCGCGCGATCATCTTGATCCCTTTGGGAGATTCCATAACGCGGGTACGTCGCTGGACGCCAAACGCTTTCTCCATCGAACCGGCCACCTGCTTATACTTCGCTCTATCCATTTCGGAAAAAGATAGCAAAAGGACAAAGAAACAGAGCAAGAGGCTCATCAGGTCCCCAAAGGTGGTGACCCACCTCGGAGCGCCTTTCTCACAGGGCGGACAGTTGTCGGCGGGGGCGCCCATGGGCTATTCTTCCGCTTCTTCCACGACCTTGTCGCGATTCTTAGGGGAGAGGAAAATCTTCAAGGACTCTTCCAGTACCATGGGGCTGACCCCGCGATTGATGGCGATGGCGGCTTCGAGAATAATGCTCTTATTCAGCTTCTCTTTTTCGCTGTTCAGCGCCAGTTTGTCCGCCAGAGGTAGGCATATCAGATTGGCGATAACGGCACCGTACATGGTGGTCAGCAGGGCGACGGCCATCGCCGGGCCAATTGTGGATGGATCCTCCATAGATGCCAGCATCTGCACCAGTCCGATGAGGGTACCGATCATTCCAAAGGCCGGGGCAGCGTCTCCCATGCTCTTGAACACGCTCTGACCTGTCATATGGCGCTGGAGGGTCAATCGAATGTCCTTGTTGAGCATATCCTCGATGAGACCTTCATCATAGCCGTCGGAGAGATAGCGCAGCGCCTTGGCGGAGAACTCGTCGGTCGGCGTCTCCTTTTCCAAGGCGATGAGTCCCTCCTTTTTGGCGATACGGGTGAAATTCACCATCTCGTTGATAATGTTTTCGGGGCTTTCCATTTTCTGGAGGAAAGCCTTCATGGCGACGTTGATGGAACCGATGACGTCTCCCATCTTGAATTTAATGAAAGTGGCCGCGATAGTGCCGCCGCCCACAATCAGTAGCCCCGGGACATTGAAGAAGATACCCGCACTGCCTCCCATCAGAATGGAGATCAGGATGAGAATACTGCCGCTGACCAGTCCGAGAACGGTTGCCAGATCCATGGGTTATGAACTCCGCGTCTCTTTGTAGACGATCACCTGGTCATTAATGTTGCCCAGGGCCAGGTAACCTTTCAATTTGTCGATGTGATGATGGTTCAATTGGGTATCGGCCGCCATGACGATGGCGCCAGTCTTCATGCGTACATCGTCGGCCAATATCATGCCCTCATCCAGCGCTGCCAGCGAGAGCGGTGTGTCCGTGCGCGCTTGCTCCGCCTTCATGAGATCCATGTTGAACGCAAGCAGGAGGTCGATGAGTTCCGGCGAAAGCTGATAGCCGCACAGCCGCTGCAGATGATCCGGAATCTGTGCAAAGTCGACCTTGCCACGGTGACGCAGGTTGTCGTAAATCGATGCCGCCGATACCAATTGGGCCGTCATGGGAATGTCCGCACCGGCAAGGTTGTCCGGAAAACCGCGACCATTGTGCTGCTCGTGGTGGGCGCGGACGATTTTCGCCACCGGCTTTAGCTGGTCTATGTTTTTCAGAAGCAGCTCGCTGCGGACCGGGTGCGAGAGAAACTGCTGCTGCTCATCGCCACACATCTCTGTACGCCGTTTGGCCAATAACTCTGGCGAAAGCCCCACCATGCCGATATCGTGAAGTAATCCTGCCGTTTCAACGAGGTCGTACGCTTCCTCGTCGACGGCGGGGTGACGCGTCGCCAGTTGCCGCGCCAATCGGCTGACCCGCAGACAATGGCCGCCCAGGGTCTCGTCGAAGCTTTCCATCAACTGTGTGAACATCTGCAAGGTCTGATAGTAGCTGCTCTCTATCTCCTTGTACCGCTGATTGAGCGCCGCTTCGAGGTTGACAACGCGGGCAGCGATCTGCAGACGGGCTCTAAATTCGGCCAAATTGATCGGTTTGGTGATGAAGTCGTCTGCACCCGCTTCCAACCCCTCGACAATATCCTGACGGGTATCCTGGCCGCTGATGAGGATGATATAGATGTAGTGCTTGAAGCCGGTTTCGCGAATCTTGCGGCAGAGGGTCAGCCCGTCCATCTCGGGCATCAGCCAGTCACTGACCACCACACTGACGGGCTCCACCTGCAGGAGATGCCACGCCTGCTGGCCGTCACACGCTGTCGCTACCGTATATCCCCACAGGGTGAGCTGGCGTTCCAGCAGTTCCAGACTGACTTTATCATCGTCCGCCAGGATAATTTTCATGGTATCGATCTCAATCTACGCTTTCTCAACGCCGGGGTCGGCCGCTCCGCGAGCGCCGTCCCCCTATTCGTTACCCGTTGCGCCATCTCTGATACAGGTGCTGCCTGTCGTTGTGTTTATCGCTCATCCAACCGAAAACTTAAGCTATCACGGTATCTTGACGGTTTTCGTCGCCCCGCATCCCACTGCCTTTAGGGCCGGTGGTCGCTCTAAAGTAATCGGAGTCGTGGGCGATAGCAGAGTCGATCGGTTCAATTGGGTCTGCCTGCCGGTCCAAGGCGGCCATCGCGACCGTGCTTCGGCCTGGCGGGCATCATACACAATCCGGTCAGGCCACTGTCGACTATGGAACTATGCTCAGACCGTGCCAGTCCAGCCGCCTGATGACTGTGGATGTCATCAACCGCGTCTGGGTGGATGAATCGCCGATACAAGGGAGCCCAATCGTCAAGGGGATGCCATGGAGATCATGATCGTTGAAGATGACCGGATTTCCCGACGACTGGTGGAGAAGATCGTTGCCGATATGGGGCACTCCGTCATCCTCGCGGACAACGGTCGAACCGCTTGGGAAATGTATCAGCAGCAACCGGTCCGCGTGGTCATCACCGATTGGATGATGCCGGAAATGGATGGACTGGAACTTTGCCGCCGCATCCGTTCGAAGGACCACGCCCACTATGCCTACATCATCACCCTGACCGCCCGTTCCCAAAAGGCGGATCTCCTGCAGGTGTTCGCAGCGGGTGCGGATGATTACATCGCCAAACCCTTCGATGCCCAGGAGCTGCGGGCACGCATCCAGACAGGCGAACGGATTGTCGAACTGGAAGACGGCCACCGACGTCTGCAGGCCACCTTGATTGAAAGTCGCAATAAGGTCCGGGTGGTGTTCGATTCCCTGCGGGAGGAGATCGTCTCCATCGACGAGGATTTGACCCTTATATCGGCCAATCGCCGGTTCCTGCGGATCCACAGGGGCAAGTACGGTGATATGATCGGCGCGAAAGCCACGCAGACGTTGCATGACACCGGTAGACCGATCCTCAAGCGAGCCGTGATTCAACGGGTCGAGTCCGTCTTTGGCGATGGTCGCGCCCAGCAGTACCTGGATACCTTCACCAATGGCCACGGTGACACCTGCTATCATCACGTTTCCTGTCTGCCCATCAAAGGGCGTAACGGGCACGTTGAGCAGGTGGTGGTGGTCACCAAAGACATCACCGAAGACCGTCGCAAGACAGAGGAGATCAGGTCACTCAATGCACAGTTATTGAAGAGTGGGGCCCAGCTCGAAACCAAAAACGCTAATCTCGAGGAAGCCCTTTCGCGGTTGGAGGCCACCCAGGCCCAGATCGTGCAGCAGGAGAAGATGGCCTCCATCGGGCAATTGGCCGCCGGCGTGGCCCACGAGATCAACAATCCGACCGGTTTCGTCAGCAGCAATCTCAAAACCCTCCAAGATTACGTTGCGGACATCAACCACCTCATCGCACACTATCAGCAACTGACCAAGCAGCTCCAGCCGGAGCGTATTCGGGCAACCCTTCCCAAGGAGCTCAGTGCCCACCTCGACGCTATCCAGGCAGAGGAGCAGCGGATCGATATCGGTTACATCCAGGAGGATGTGACCGACCTGATTAAGGACTGTCGTGACGGCACCGGGCGCATCAAAAAGATCGTCATCGATCTCAAAGATTTTGCCCATCCAGGTGAGGACAAACTGCAGCATACCGATCTCAACAAAGGGCTGCAGTCCACCCTCAATGTGGTTAAAAATGAGATCAAATACAAGGCGACCGTGAAGACCGATTTCGGTGAGATTCCGCTGGTGGAATGCTTTGCTCAGGAACTCAACCAAGTCTTCATGAACATCTTCGTCAACGCGGCCCAGGCGATGGAAGAGAGCGGTGAAATCGCCGTCAAAACCCGCCACAACGATGGACGGGTGCAGATTGAGATCCGAGATACCGGCGTCGGTATCCCGCCGGAGCACCTCAACCGCATCTTCGAGCCCTTCTTCACCACCAAGGAGGTCGGCAAGGGAACCGGACTGGGGATGCATATCGCCTACAAGATCGTGCAAAAGCACAGCGGCAGCATGCGCGTTGAGAGTCAACCTGGAGAGGGATCCACCTTCTTCATCGAATTACCGGTAAGCGTGTCGTGAGACGATGAGCGCCCCTACCACCATCAGCATATGCGGGAGAAGAGATGAGCCTTAAACATACCGTGCTTTTCGTGGATGACGAGCCCGAAGTCTGTCGGGCATTGGCGCGGATCATCCGTCAGGAGCCCTATACGGCTGTATTCGCTAACAGCGGAGCAGAAGCGCTCAGCATCATGGCCGCTCAGCCCGTTCACATCATCGTCACCGATCTCAAGATGCCCCGCATGGACGGCACCCATCTCTTGGAGCAGGTCACGCGGCGCTTTCCCTTGACCATCCGATTGGTGCTCTCGGGACTCGACGACAGCGGCGCCATCCTGGAGGCGATCCGGGCAGGCCAGATCTACCGCTATATCCTAAAACCCTGGGATACCCACGAACTGCGCCTGACCATTCGGCAAGCCCTCGAACTCTACAAGCTGCAGGAAGACAAACGGCGGTTGGTTGCCCAGATTGAAAGCCACAATCGCCAGTTGGAGGAAACCGTCCGCCACCGCACAGAACAGCTCCTCAAGATCCGCGGCCAAGCGGAGATCGGTAAATACGCCTCTGAGCTGGTCCACAACCTCAACAATCCCCTCCATTGTGCTGCCGGTGCACTCGATTTCGCCGGCGTGTTGGTTTCACAGGCGGAACTCGACCGCGAGAAACTGGCGCAGTCGTTGCGGATCTCTCAGAAATCGATCGAAGATCTTAAAAAAATCGTCGGCGGCATTCTGCTTCACGCCCGTGAGGCGAATTCCTACCATCTGGAAAAGGTGGATGTGAACGCGGTGGTTCGACAGGAGCTGGAATTTTTTGAGATCAATCCTCTCTTCAGGGACCATGTGCGCCGAGAGATCGATCTCAGTACCGTGCCCCTCATGGTCCTTGGAAACCGTATCCAGGTGAAGCAGATCCTTGACAACATCATTCAAAACGCTCTCGACGCCATGGAGAGCTGTCCCGAGAAAACCTTGACCATTCGCAGTCGGGCCATCGACACCACCATCGAATTGGAGATTGCGGACACCGGCTGCGGGATCGCGCCGGAGGTCCTCGATAAGGTCTTCTCGCCCGATTTTACGACCAAGCCGGCCGGAAAGGGAACCGGTCTTGGGATGGCCAGCGTCCATACGATGGTCAACGCCTACTCCGGAGAGATTGCGATTCAGTCTCAACTGGGCCAGGGGACCCGCGTGATCCTCTCCCTGCCAGCCGCCGCGCAGGGTGTCCGTCAAGCCGCTTGATTCGACGCCGCCACCTTGACAATTTCGTCCATTTCTGAAAATTTTACGGGGTGATCCACACGGTCAGCCGGCGCTTTGGATCCATCCGTCCATCGTCGCCGTTCGCTCTCGTCGGCGCCCCTTTGCGGCGCTGCCGCCCCACCCAACCATTGCATTGAATCAAGGAGCGTTCACCATGTCGACGGACTGCCTGTTCTGCAACATCGCTTCCGGCAAAACCGATACCCCTTTTCTCTTCGAAAATGATAACCTCGTTGTCTTTCGGGACATTAACCCCCACGCCCCCGTACACCTGCTGATTGTGCCCAGGCGCCACATCCGCAGCATCAACGACCTGACCCCCCAGGATGACGCCATCCTGGCAGAACTCTTCTTCGTTTCTCGCGAGATGGCGAAACAGGAGGGCGTCTCTGAATCTGGCTACAAGCTGCTGTTCAATGTGGAGCGCGGCGGGGGGCAGGTCATCTTTCACCTGCATCTGCACCTGATGGGGGGGTGGGAACGCAAAGCATAGGTGCTGTGCGGGTTGGGGCAGATGGCATCTATTTGCGATTGATCATGGCAGCCATGTAACCGCCGCCGAAGCCGTTGTCGATGTTCACGACGGCCACGTTGGAGCTGCAGCTGTTGAGCATGGCCAGCAGGGCCGTGATGCCGCCGAAGCTGGTGCCGTATCCAACGCTGGTGGGAACGGCAATAATGGGCCGACCGACCATCCCCGCCACGACACTTGGCAACGCACCCTCCATTCCAGCGACCACCACCAGAACCGTCGCTGCCTCGATCTCCGCTTTGTGGGCGAAGAGGCGATGAATGCCGGCAACGCCCACGTCATTGATTGCCGTCACCGAATGGCCCATGGTTTTGGCTGTCAAATACGCTTCACGTGCCACGGGTATATCGGAGGTGCCGGCCGACAGCACGAGAATGGTACCCCGGCCGGCGGCCGGCATGGGATGTCTTTCATAGACCAACATGCGCGCATCCGTATCGTATTGCGCGTCGGGAAATGCAGTCAAAATGGCGTCCGCCTTCTCGGGGGCGACGCGTGTGACCAGGATGACGCCCTCCTGGCGTGCCATGGCCGTCATGATGGCCGTAATCTGCTCAGCCCGCTTGCCCTGACCGTAGATGACTTCCGGGAAGCCTTTGCGCAGCGAGCGATGATGGTCGATGTGGGCAAAGTCTATGTCTTCACTGGGCAGTGAGGTGAGTGTCTGCACCGCATCTGCCACCGGTGTTCGGCCGTCGGCCACGGCATCGAGGAGTTTTTTTAACCGCGCTTGGTCCATCTGCTAATTTAGATCCTGTTCGGTGATACCCTCTTGGGCGGCAGGCCTGCCGGGCGTCGATTTGGTGGCGGGAGGCGTCGACGGCTGTGGTCCAAGGGTTCGCTTCTTGTGGGGATACAATCGGTTTTCCAACGCGACGAGCTCTCCTCGAACCTGGGTGATCTGACGGGACATCTCTCCCAACTGCTGTTCCAGCTCTTTGTCCTGGGCCTGTAAATCCGAAATAATGCGGAAGCGATCCAGCTTGAGTGCCAGGTCCATCTGCTCCTTGCTGATTTTCTCCGCGGACAAGGTGTCGATATTCTCGGTGAGAACCGCCAGCTGGTCGTTCAGAGAGTCGATACTGGCCCGCAATCCTGCGAGCACGGGATCCATGGTGGCGAGCAGACCTTCCAGCTCCGAGAGCCGTGCGGTGGTGTCTTGCCCTTGGGCGGTCAACCGCTCATTGGCGGCCGTCAGCTGCTGGGTCAAGGGGATCAGCTTCTCTTCCATGGCCGCCAGCGTCTGGCCCGTCATCTTCTCCAGCGTCTTCTGGGTGGCAGCCGCGGCACCCATCGCTTTGAGGGCCGCGTCTGTTTCCGTGACGCGGACGCCCATGGCCGCCGATGCTTCATTGAGCTGGGTGATCTCTTTGCTGAATGCCTCTTCGAGTTTGGCCTGACGCAGGCTCAGGGAGGAGAAGCGCGACTCGAGATCCCGCGAAAGGCTTTCGAAGCCCTTGCTGCCTGTCGTCTCCGTGCTGATCACCCGCCGTTTAATGTCCAGGTAGGTGACGCCCAGGATGACGACGATCAATATGGGGATCAGAATGGTGATAAGGGTCACCCGCTGGCTAAGCTTTTCAACCTTGAGACCCTCAATCTCGGACTGTAACTGGCGATCGCTGTCCTCTTCCGGCTCCTCGTCGAAGGAGAGACGAAAACCGCCGTCTTGCCGTTCTGCCGTCATGGTGTTATTCCCACTCGATGGTGCTGGGCGGTTTGGAGCTGATGTCGTAGACCACCCGGTTCACGCCACGGACCTCGTTGATAATGCGATTCGAAATACGGCCGAGGAGGGCATGGGGCAACCTGGCCCAGTCGGCCGTCATGGCGTCCTTACTGGTTACCGCCCGGATGGCGGCGATATACTCGTACGTGCGGCCGTCTCCCATGATGCCCACCGACTTGATGGGCAGCAGTACAGCGAAGGATTGCCAAAGCTTGCGATAGTAGCCCGCCTTGCGGATCTCATCCAGCAGGACCGCATCCACCTCGCGCAAAATCTCCAGTCGCCTGCGGGTAATCTCGCCGACGACGCGGATCGCCAACCCCGGCCCCGGGAAGGGTTGCCGCCAGACGAGATCGTCGTCCAGGCCAAGGGCCTTGCCCAATTGGCGCACTTCGTCCTTGAAAAGATACTTGAGTGGCTCCAGCAGCTTGAGTTTCATCTTCTTTGGCAGTCCCCCCACGTTGTGGTGGGATTTGATTACCGCGGTGGGACCGCCGAAGGCGGATTGGGATTCGATCACATCAGGGTAAAGCGTGCCTTGACCGAGGAACTTGGCATTCTTGATCTTCTTCGCTTCCGCCTCGAAGACATCCATGAAAACCTTACCGATTATTTTGCGCTTGCGCTCTGGATCGGTGACGCCGGCCAACGCCCTGAGAAAGCGGTTGCGTGCGCTGACAAAGCGGATATTGATCTTGAGATGCTGCTTGAGACGCAATTTGAGGTTGGCTGCCTCCTCTTTTCGCAGCAATCCATTATCGACGAAGATGCAGGTCAGTTGACGACCGATCGCCTTGTGCACCAGGAGGGCGGTCACCGATGAATCCACCCCCCCGCTCAGTCCAAGAATAACTTTCTGGTCGCCCACCGTATCCCGGATCTGAGTGACGGTGTCACGGGCGAATCCCTGCATGGTCCAGCTGCGTTTGCACCCGCAGATGTCGTATATGAAGTTGTGAATCATTTGGGTGCCCTTGACCGTGTGGACCACCTCCGGATGAAACTGAAGACCGTAGAAGCGTCTGCGGGCATTCTGGGCCGCGGCCACCGAAGTGTTGTCCGTGGTGCCGATGACGCTGAAGCCCTTGGGCAGCGCGACGATGCTGTCACCATGACTCATCCAGCACTGGCTGTGTTTATCCACCTTGGCGAGCAGGCGGCTTCTCCCTTTGGCGGTGAACTCGGCGAAACCATACTCCCTGCGGGCGGCTTGTTTGACCTTGCCGCCCAGCGTGTCCACCATGAAGTGCATTCCGTAGCAGATGCCCAGGATCGGGATGCCGAGATCGAAAATGGCCGCGTCCACCCGCGGACTGTTCTTGGCGTAGATGCTCGCCGGACCTCCCGACAGGATGATGCCCTTCGGTGCCAACGTCTTGATAGCGTCAATTGGGATACTGGGCGGCTCCACCTGGCAGTAGACCTTCCCTTCACGCACCCGTCTGGCGATGAGCTGATTGAACTGCGATCCAAAATCGATAATGAGAATCATGCCATACCCTTTGCTCGCATGGAAGTGTTTGACGGCGCGCGCAGCGCCTGCCGAAAACTCGGCAGAACACGCTTTAAGTGCCTGATATCAGCGGTTCAAACGATTGTAAAAACAGGCTGAATATGGTAGACACGGGCTGAAAAGTCAACCGATTTCTGGGGGTTGCCGACGCCCTGGATTACTCGTATTGTCATTGTCATCAGATGGTTGTCAGGGCGCACCCTCACCGCCGGCGGTTCCGCCTGACACCTGTTCAGCGCCACTATCCCGAGAGGGGCGCCCCCCTCTTGCTGGCATTCCTTTGGAGGAGGCGATATCACCATGCTTGAAAGTGGAGATCTGAGAAAGGGACGAAAGCTCGAATTCGACGGAGAGCCCTATGTGATCGTTCAATTCGAGTTCGTCAAACCGGGCAAGGGGCAGGCCCTCTACAAGTGCAAGCTGAAAAACATGATCACCGGGGTACAGTTCGATAAGACCTTCCGGTCGGGCGAAAAGTTTAAGCCGGCCGATCTGGAGGAGACGGAGATGGAGTACCTGTACACCGACGGCAGCAGCTACTGCTTCATGAACACCACCACCTACGATCAGGAATTTCTGACCGAAGCGCAGGTGGGGGATGCCAAGAGCCTGCTCAAGGAGAACACCGTCTGCAGCGTCTTGCTCTTTGATGGCAGACCCATCGGCTTAACCCTGCCCAACTTCGTCGAGCTCAAAATCACCCAGGCCGAGCCCTGGGCCCGCGGAGACACCGCCGGTGGCGATACCAAACCCGCCGTTCTGGAAACTGGCCACGAATTGCAGGTGCCACCCTTCGTCAACGAGGGGGAGATGATCCGTATCGACACCCGAACCGGGCAGTATGTGGAACGGGTGAAAAGCTGACCGCTCGCGAAATCCTCTTAGGGCCCTGCATACCAAACGCCGGCCACCAGGCCGGCGTTTGGCGTGGGAGCCCCAACCAACGGATCCGTACCTATGGATGTGCCTTCCTGAGGAAGACAATGTCACCGAACGCCGCTGCCGCGCGGCTGCCGGTGTTATCGGTATCGCACATGATGGCGATGCCGATGACCGGCGGCGGTGCCTCACCAAAAAGACGCCGGTAATCGGCGGCCACGTCGCGGATTTCGCTATACCAGTGTCCCGTTGGATCCTCCCGGCCGCGCAGGGCCAGCATCTTCACCTTGTCCGTATAAGGACTCGGCGCCGCAGTATCCCGCCGAGCAGTGCTGCTCCAGATATAGGTCAAGGCGCTGCCGGGCGGCGGGTGCCCGTAGCGACGGGTTCCCAATGCGTGCAACTGGCGTTCCCAGAAGCCGGCCCTTTCGGGCATGAAGGCAAAATTGACGTAAAGGCGGGCGGCGTAGTCATCGCCCGCTTTGCTGGACATCTTCTCGCCCGTCACGGGCATCTCCACGCGCCAGCGCCACTGTAGTCGGGGCCACTCGGTGAGGTCGATCCGGATGCGGCGCTGCAGCCCGGAGGCGGCCGCCTCGCTCTGGGCGCGGACCACGACGACACCGTTCTCCTCGGCATCGAGCCAGTACCGCGTCTGCCGGTCGATGCCATCGAAACGCAGCGCTTCCCATCCCTGGGGAAGCGGCCCCCCAGGCGATTGGCCGGAGAACGCGCCGACAGTGAGGCGCGCCTCGCTGGCCGCTGTGGTGCCCGCACCGACGATGATTGAGATGAGGAACAGCAGTACCGCCACCGATGCACTATGGATAGGGGGATGACGCGGCTCGGCGGCCG
>JAAUYD010048781.1_pt1 | contig 18097 bp, 15 predicted proteins | sample 7278101 | NCBI WGS metagenome assembly JAAUYD01 (sample SAMN14350128, study PRJNA611818) | marine sediment metagenome | isolation source: surface marine sediment (0.6m) | place: French Polynesia: Moorea | collected 2018-08 | reverse complement strand
TCATCATATGGGGTACCAAGAGCCCCACAAAACCGATGATCCCCGACACGGACACGCATATCGCCGCGACCAACGATGCCGTTACCAGCAGGAAGATGGTAGTTCGTCTGGTATCCACGCCCAGCGACGATGCTGTCCGATGTCCCAATGACAGCAGGTTCATGTCCCGCGCAAAAAACATAAAGGTTAAAAAACCGATTAAAATAAACAGGAACGTAATACCGACATCGCTCCAGGTTTTCGATCCAAAACTTCCCATTAACCAGAAAATGATAACGGCAACCTGTTCGTCGGCGACATACTTCAAAAAACTGATACCGGCCGATAAAATGGCGGCCACAATGATCCCGGAAAGAATCAGGTTGTTCGATGAAAGTCCACCGCTGGAAGATGATAGATAAATAACAAACAACAAGGTTACGACAGCGCCGATAAATGCAAACAGCGGGACGGAGTATGACCCCATCATCCCGATGTTAAATAAAATTGCCAGCGATGCCCCAAAGGCCGCACCGGCAGAAACACCCAGCGTATAGGGATCTGCCAGCGGATTTAACAATATGCCCTGGAACACGACACCGGAGATAGCCAATCCTGCGCCGACGATGGCAGCCGATAAGATCCTGGGCAAGCGCACATCCATAACTACCACTGGGAAGATCGAATCCAGGCCCTCGAGAAGATTTAATTGCCCGCTCAATTTTGCAAAAACAATCTTTATCACAGTTGCCGGGGGCAGCTGTATAAATCCCATACCGGTTGAGATAACAATCACCGCACCCAGACAAACTGCCAGCAGGGCAAATTGAATTGCCGCTGCCTGCGGCAGCATTTTTCTGAATCGGCCTGTTTTTTGGCGTTTTTGCAATGACATTTGTACGCTTCAACAAAAAAACCCTTCAAGCGTTTTCGGCTTGAAGGGTTGCACCCAGTTTACTTCGCCCTTCTGTATCTGTTCCCTTAACTCTGTCCAAACGCAGAGCTATAGCGATCCGTTCAGGCAGGTCTTCTGGCTTCCCCGCTCTTCCAGCAGCCTTCCCATCCCGATTATTCGAAACAGTGGCATATGGTCTCTGAAAGAGTTCCCTTTCCGTTCAAAACGAAAAGAGCGGGGTCACAGCGGCGGGACCACTCCCGAGTTACACGGGATTCCCTATTAAGCCTTAGAGGCACCCTCATGGTTTATTATGCAAGTTAGAAATGATTGTCAATAGAGGATTGAAAATATAAACGGATATGTTTTTCAATGGCTAAGGCACATGAAAGGCATATTGAAGCTTGCCATGACCATCAATGACAGGAATTTATTTTAGCTGGCGTATAGAACTGAGTTAGGGCGGGATGAGGTTTATCAATCAAAATGAAAAAATTGATTTCCTGTAATTCAAATATGATCTTAATTATTTTCGCCGGACTTCTTGGATTCATCTTTGAGCCGCTGGGACTCCATAATCAGGTTCATGAGACTGACGTTTATCCGTTTGACAACCTTATCATCGGAGAAATTTTTTAAGCGGATACTTGCATTATCGAGGGCAAGTAGCTTGAAAGCGGCCTCCTCCCCGTTGAGACCGCCGCAAACGGCATCATACAGCTCACCGTCTTTGAAATAAAAAAGCCCTTTTTCACTCCCGTTCGAGCTTATTTCCAGAAAGCAGGTTTTCTCCTCCATTTGGATCAGTTGCAGGAAATTGGCAACCGATATCCCTTTTAAGGTCCCGTCCGGAGTATCCCGCTTCAGGGCTTGAATGATGGCGTTGGCAAGGTCATCGATTAAAAAGGGTTTGTTGAAGATACGCACCGTACTTTTTGAGAGCTTATCTTTTATTTCCGATGTACCGTAGGCTGTCATAACGAAACAGGGGGTTTCAGGATAGCTTTCATTGATGTGAGCTAATAATTCGAGGCCATCAATCTTGGGCATTACAATATCGGTTATCACAACGGAAATCGAATTCTGCTGCAAAACTTCCATTGCCTCGGCACCGTCGTAGGCAAGGACGATCTCGAATTTGTCCTCGTACTCTTGAAGCCTATTCCACAAAATCCGTTGAACCTTTAAATCATCATCTACAATTAGAACTTTATCCATGTCTATCAGTCGAAAATGTGAATGGTCCGATATAGTCCAGGATCATCTTGCTGTTGTTCAGAGACAACAACCACGATTCTCTTCTTTCTTCGTTCTGTTTTAATGCAAAGACGCCTAATCACAAATATACCGGGTCGTTAAGGTTATCAGTAGGATAGCAGCAACAAATGTGCCAAAAATAAAAACAGACGCTGCCGCTCGCCGCCGCCTGACGATCGTATTGTGAACCTGCAGGCGATCGGCTTTACCTTATGCCACACCAGTCGTCTTAACTTAAGGAAGAACCACGAGCAGGTGTCAATAAATCGGCAAAAGTCAATGGAATGACATGTCATCGTTTTTACTCATATATTTCTATGCAGTTTGACTGGGCTTGTTGAATGAGAGAAAAAATGAGTACAGTGAAGGGGTTTGTAGATTGGTGAAGAAGAAAAATTAATGGAAGAAATTAACTATCATGGACGACCTGCCCATCAGAATGCCCATGAAAGGTTCATTGCTCAAGTCGAAAAATTCAGGCAGGAAGCAGATAATGGGATGGCCATTTTTGTCCCTATCAAACTTGAAAAAACTGCTATTGATTGGTTGAAAAACCATATTCTTCAGATGGATAAAAAAGTATCAAGCAGAGATGAATGCCAGGGGTATAAGATAAATTGACCGCATGCCATTTTATTGACTTTTGTTGTTTTATTGACGGTTCCCATTTATTCTTAAAAAAATTTATATGAATAAAGTACTGAGTTAGAGGGTTTTCAATCAAAACGCGCTAAAGGATATATTTTGATGGCTGGACACCGTACAAAGCGGGATTAAATGTATTCATGACACTTCGTTTATACTTACCGCCGGGTGATTCACGCTCAGAAAGATCCACGGTCTCGCCGCGGTCGTAACCCTTACCCTCTGCTGGGACCAAAATTGTCACCAGAGGATGAAGACCGTCGCTTTTTTCCGGATTTTCAGATACGATTCCCATTTCGCCCGTGTCAAGTGCCACCATGGTTCCAACCGGAAAAACACCAAGCATATTGATAAAAGCCTTGAGCAAGATGGGGTCAAAATCCCTACCAGAACTCTCATTCATCCTTTTCAGGGCCTGGGCCGGACTGATGGATTTGGATCGATAAATTCTGGCGGATGTAATGGCGTCAAACACATCCACAATGGTCAAAATTCTGCCAAACAAACTCACCGGTTTACTACGCCAGGACCGTGGATAGCCGCTTAGATCGTATTTCAAGTGATGCTCAAATGGCGCCAGCATGATTTTGGATCTGAGTTCTCGGGGTGCCCTTAATTTAGCAATGTGGCGAACGCTGTTCAATGAGTGTTTTTGGATCTCCTTGTACTCATGGTCGCTGAGTTTTCCTTGTTTATTTAGAATTTTCAGTGGGACATCAACTTTGCCGAGGTCATGGAAAAGTCCGCAGATACCAAGGGTTTCAAGAGCGTTCTTACTGAGACCGATGTGTTGGCCCAGACACATGGCCAGAATCGATACATTGACTGAATGGGTGTAGGTATAGTCGTCATGGTTTCTTAATGTGCTCATTTTCAACAAAACAGACCGCTTGTCCATGACCAGATCGACGGTCTTCTGGACGATTCGAACCGTTTTTCGTATTCCTGCCGGCCGATTGTCGGACACTTTGCCGATAACTTCTTTAAGTGACGTAAGCGAGCCGGCATAGGCTATTTCAGCCGATTTAACGGCGTTGTCTTCTGGGTCGACGGCCATGGCATCCATGGCGATTGTCAGCGAATCAGGCCCATCCAAATTGTGAAGATTGTCCGAATCCACTTGCGAAACCAGTTCGACCCAATCGAAGCCTTCATCACTCAATTGTTCTTCTAGCCAGGCAGGCAGATCTTTGCGGGATTCAGCCTGATTCAATAGCTGGGCAAAATGGAGCACTTTACCCAAATTCTTGGATTGAATCGCGGTAGAAAGAGATAGACCAAGCAGACTGCGCTTTTCAAAATAGATCAGTACATTGTTGATTAGATTGGCAGTTTCGCGACGATAAAGAAGCTTCTCTTGCTGGAGATAAAAGCGTCCAGAAATGATTTGAACGGTTAAATGGCTTTCGTCACCACCGAAACGCTTGATGGCGTGGATAAAATCGCTGGCACTCTGGATGACCAGCTGATTGTTGTCTTGATGAATTCGAACGGCTTGCACCATACGGAAAAAAGCCTTAAATAAGCTTTCTCCACGCAGCATATGTTCATTTAATCCGCTGGATTTCTGATTTGCAGTCATTCGGGCCGGCTCCTGGAAATTGCACGGCGTGCGGCTCGTTTGATAGGCGGAAAGAAGCTACGGGTCGCCTGCATCAGGATTTTATCTGCTTCAGGATTATTTAGCGCGGCCAACGCCAAAGCAGCTCCCTGACGATGCGGCGATACGCCAAAGTTAAAAATTTCCCACCAGGACTGTTCTACCAGGGTCGCCTTTAATAGCGGGATTGAACGCGTGGAGCCGCATTTTCCTAGTGCGTCGTAGCAGGCGAGGATATGCTCATTTGTTGAAACATTAAACACCTTTTGACCAAGATATTCCATTAATGGATCTTCCGACCTGGGATTTCGCTCGGAGGCCAGACGGTGCAAGATTTCGCGACGGATCACATCGCTGGAATCTTCAAGCAAAAAGAAAAAAGACCGCTGAACGCAGCCATTTCGATTGAGAAGCTGTTTTAAGGCTTCCTTGCGGACGTCTATTGAAGGGTGACGCGCCATATCCAGCAATAGCCTTTGAGGATCTTTTCCGTCAAGATGTCCAACGATGGTTACAAGTTGCTTGACCATTTGCTCATCCGGCGCTAGGAGCAACTGGCGCAGAGGCTTCAAATCCTGCTTTGACAAAATTCCGATTGCCTCCATCAGTCGGCGCCGAAGGGCCGCTGATGACACCTCAGAAAGAAGAGGACCCAAGGTAAGAACCGCTTTAGGACGCAGCATCAGGAGAACCTGTCGAAACACTTTTAAACGGGTGGCATCATCAGATTTAAACTCCGCTACATATGATTTTAAAACCGCCAAAAGTTCTGCATCTGAGACCCTTTCAAAATATTGATCGATTAGGGGATCTCGCCAGGTTTTATTTGCAGCGTCTTCGCTGGACAATTTTCTGAGGTGATTGAGGATTTTGACAGCAAGTCGAAATTCACCGTGATGGAGGATGTATTCAAATTCTTGAACCAAGAGCTCAAGGATGCTGTGAAACTCCTCTTCTTCGGCCTCGTCTTCCAAGATAATTAAAAGCAGGTCCAGGATATCTTCACTGCGATTTCGATGTTCTTCTTCTTTGATCAAGTTTTGGAGTTGTTTTTTTTCGCTGGGTGTCAGCGGTATCAAGCTGCGCCTGACATCCTTGGAAATAATGCTCAACGTCGATGGATCTTTAGTATCTTCCGATCCACTCTGCTGTTCACCATCGGCGCTGCTACGCCTCGAACCAGATGGACCCTGTTGCTGGTTTTTCGATGAATCAGATACATCAAAATGTGAAAAATCAAGTCTCGGTTGCGTTTCCCAGAATACGTCGGCTGCCTCATAGTGGATATGCGGCAGATTTTTCTGCCACAGTGCTGTCACCAAATCCCCCTCAGACTCGTCTGATATGGTCCGATACTCATGCAGCTTATCAAGCAGAAAGGAGAGCTCGGGCGCTGTTATCCCCTTTCTAAACTCAATCCAGATGATCCCATCACGGAATAATGGCGTGACCAGAAAATCCTCTCTGCCATTGCTCTGGTACACGTCTATTTCTTTATAGCTGATGCGGTCTTTATCAATCGTAAGTTTAAGACTAGGGCACTGTTGAAAAAAATTCGTCAGATTGTTTATAAGACCGCTCAATAGGTTTTCTGAAATCACGTGGGTTGCAGGGTATAGTGAAAAGCTTTTTGCGGCTTTTGAAAATGCCGCCAGAAATCCTCGAACTGCTTCAAGCACCTCATTAGGAGGATTGTCCTGGGTGGTTTCCGTACTCGAAAAGTGGCTGGTTTTCACAGCGGATGATTGCAAGATCTGATTGGCCAAGATAATTTTCTTATCTGATTGTGGTAATTCCACATCCGTCTAAATATGATTTTTTGCGATTTTGTTTAGTTTTAAATATACCATAAGGCACGGAAAATTGTCAAAAAAAGCCGGGAATCGTGACCTGCGCGAATGATAGTCTGCTGTAACCTGTCCCATGAATATAACACCGTTCTATTCCACTTCAGGGGAATCGGGCGTTATGTGTCAACCCCGTTGCCAATAAAAATTTAGCCGGTCCGATCGAAGAGGCAATGTATTCTTTCATATGATGATAAATTTTAGCAAAAGAAATCCTTGACAATTAAATTCAGTCTGTCTATTAACAACGCCAATTTAGTCATGTGAAGTGGTGGCGCCCTTTAGGCCCAACAGGGAAACCGGTGAAACTCCGGTGCGGACCCGCCGCTGTGTTCGGGGACGAAATCCGCAACAGCCACTGATCTGCTCCCAAACAGATTGGGAAGGCGCGGATAGTAGATTGATCCGAAAGTCAGAAGACCTGCCACTTCGTTCATGTTTGTGGAGACGGTAAATCCTCAGGCGGTTATGCTTGGGGATTTTTTTATGGGCGTTTCTGAAAGGTACTTGAAGAAATGAACTTGCAAACTTAAATCATCATTTGTCACTGTTCAATCAGTCGATATGACTTTTTTGGACAAGAATGCCAGGATTTTGCTGGCATCGTAACTATCTTTTATGGAGGAACCTCAAAATGAATTTGCAAGACATCATTAAAAATGTAGAACCCTTGGATCAGAAATGGATTACAAAAGCCGAAGAAAGGACAGCAAAGTTGGTCATGCCGACCCGTGCCCTGGGAAGGCTGCATGATATTTCCGAGCGGCTATGCGCAATCCAGAAAACTATGCAGCCTTCCTTAAATCGCAAAGCAATTTTGGTGATGGCCGGTGATCACGGCGTCGTAGATGAAGGTGTCAGTGCATATCCCCAGGAAGTGACCGGTGCCATGGTACAAACCTTTCTCGTTGGCGGTGCCGGCATCAACGCCATCGCACGACACATCGCGGCGGATGTATTTGTCGTCGATATGGGCATTGAGGCCGAATTGAATAATGTTGGCGGTGATCGATTAATTGTTCACAAAATTGCCCCCGGTACAGCCAATTTCACCCTGGGACCGGCCATGACACGACTGGATGCCGAGCAATCTGTTTTATATGGGTTCCAGGAAGCATCCAAGCTTTATCAGGATGGTGTTGAAATTTTGGGTACCGGTGACATGGGTATCGGCAATACCACGCCTTCTGCCGCGATCGGGACCGTCATATGCGGTACCAAACCGGGGGATATGGTTGGTCGTGGAACCGGCGTCGACAATGAAGGTCTTGCCCGCAAACAGGATGCGGTTACCCGCGGCATTGCCGTAAATGATCCGGATCCCGCAGACGGCCTGGATGTTCTTGCCAAGGTGGGCGGATTCGAAATCGGGGCAATTGCCGGCTGTGTGCTGTCCGCTGGGTTTCATCGTCGTCCGGTTGTCATCGACGGCTTCATTTCAACAGCCGGTGCCCTCATTGCCTGGGTCCTGTGTCCTTTCGTGACAGATTATCTGTTTGCCGGGCACCGTTCTGAAGAAATTGGCCATAAAACCATGCTGGATTTTCTCAATTTAATTCCGATCCTGGATCTTGGGATGAGATTGGGGGAGGGAACCGGAGGCGCCTTGGCAATGAATATCATGCAGGGAGCAGTCAGTGTCTTTAAAGAAGTGATGACCTTTGAAGAAGCCGGCGTCACCGGGAAAGATTGATGAATGAATATTGACAAATTCTGGAACTTGCTTCGCTCCGTCGTTTGATATTTATAAAATCGGCAGGATTCCTTAATTCGACAATCGTCAATAGACATTCGTCATTCTGATGGTCATTCCCAATGATCACCGTTTTTGCGTTTCAATTCTATTATGTCGTTTCGGGCAGTGTCCCCGGGATCGGTCTTGTGTCCCAAATCGATGTAGCGCCAGGTCCCATGTTTATCAATAAACGAATTTAGCAGCCAACTGATAATGCTAACCATCAGTGAGCCCACAATGGCCGATCCGAATCCATGGACATCAAAACCGGAAATCAAGCCGGATGCCATTTTAAGCATCAGAGCGTTGATGACAAAGGTAAATAAACCCAGGGTCAAGACATTGATTGGAAGCGTGATGAGAAGTGCGATGGGTCTAAACAGCGCATTTAAAATACCGAGCATGGCGGCAGCGAGAAATGCTGAAAGGAACCCATCGACATGGATGCCGCTGAGCAAATAGGCTGTCAGAAGAATGGCGCCGGTGGTGGTCAGCCACCTGATAAGAATACCGCTCATTGATTTTGGACTACCGGCTGTTGATTTTTTCTCTTAACAAATGGGAGCACCGGAATGTGACCACCTGACGTTGTGAGAGCATCATATCGTCGCCTGTGGCTGGGTTTCTTCCTCTTCTTTCCTTCTTGTTTTTTATACAGAATTTACCAAAGCCGCTGATCAGAACGTCCTCGCCTTTTTCCAAAGTGCTTTTGATTTGTTCCAGCAGAATCTCTATTAGCTCAGCGGATCGGTTTTTTGGAAATCCGAGATCATTGTGAATTGCATCTACAATATTGGCTTTTGTCAGTGTCATTGATCATTTGCTCCTGTGGGTAAAAAAAGGATTCCGGTTGGAAAATCATCGCAACGGCGCTAAGCTAATTAAATCTTGTGATTTTGTCAAGCGCTTAAAGGCATTTGAAAACATATTCGCCGCCGTTTGTCAAAATATTTTGCTGCCTCTGAAAAAAACAGGCAATATCATGGGACGGCAGCTTTATATATCAAAGCATCCCCACTAATCGAGTAGCCGACCACTGCAGCGGGGATAATGACGGAATCCCCTTTTTCAATGTTTAATACTTCTTGGGTGCCGTTATCTTTTAAGCAAGCCGCGCCACCGGTGCACAGCAAGATTTCAACACTCCTTGATTCTGATGATTGATAAGGGTTCCCGGCTGATGCACGAACCACGGAAAGAACGAATTCATCTGCATCGCTGGTATACACACGTTCGTTCTTATTCTTTTTTACTGCCTTCAAAACATTGACAGGACGGGGGTTAAAGTTCACTACTTTCAGAAGTTCGGACACGTCTATATGTTTCGACGTAAGCCCTCCCCGTAAGACATTGTCCGAATTAGCCATCAATTCCATCCCTGCGCCCTCCAAATAGGCGTGAAGTTCCCCTGCCGGAAGAAATAAAGCGTCACCGGGTTTCAATTCAATAAGGTTTAGCAGCAGGGGGCTAAAAATTCCAACGTCTGAGGGGTATTCATTGGAAAGTCTTGTCATCCAGTGAGACACCATATCGTCATCCGGCATTTGACGAGCTATTTGGACGGCCTCGTCGATTACTTGTTTTTGCCTTTGGGAATCCATGGTCATTAAAACAGTGAAGAATCTCTTTAAACCGCCGGAATCCGGATTTTTTTTTAGCAAATTTTGTTCTGCGGCCAGCCCGACAGGACAATATTTATTGATCTTAGCAAGGATCTCCGGAATATCACGAAATCCATGCATAGCCCAAAACGGTGATAAGGCACATATGCATTCCGGTTTATGGTTTTTATCTCTGTAATTGCGGTCGGGTGCATCCATGGCAACTCCCCGAACGAATTCTTTTTCAAACCCCACCCTGGCCTGATTCATGCTAGGGTGGGCCTGAATGGACAAGGGTTTTGCTGCTGCCAGAACCTTGAACAGGTACGGCAATTTGCGGTTAAATGACAATGCCACATTACTTCCCAGGATCTCTTGCGGGTATTCAGCAATTATATCTGCCAAGGACCGCCATCGACCATTATATTTTATCAACGACGGCGCCTTGGGATGGGCGCCCATCCAGAGTTCAGCTTTGGGTTCAAGGGAGGGATTCTCCTCTCCGAGAAGCTCAGGAATCGCGGTTGGGGATCCCCAGGCATAATTCTGGATGGTATTTTTGAGTAGTTTGATACTTCGCATCTTTTTCACCATTACGTATTAGAACACAATTATTTAGAAAAATTAATGTTTTCCATCGGAGGGACGATATTAAAAATTGAAACCTAAATTGAACCGCTCAACCCATTATTCATAATAAATTAATTTGGCGACAGCAAGCTATTGGTATCACAATGGCAAATTATTTAACCTAAATCATAAAATCAACCCTCTTTTGAAGTCATTTAAGCATTATGATCATTGTCGAATCGGCAAGTATTACCGATAAGGGCAAAAAACGCAAAACCAATGAAGATGCCCTGATTCTTGAAGATGCCCTGGGACTTTATGTCGTCGCCGATGGGATGGGTGGTCACCGGGCGGGTGACACCGCCAGTCGACTGGTTGTCACAACCATCGGGGATTCCGTCAAAAAAGCCATGGCCAATGACGATAGTGATCAGGTTGGGGACTTCGATGACACCCTCTCCTGGGAGGCCAATCTTCTTCTGGACAGTATTCATAGGTCCAACCAGGTTGTACATGATGCATCTCTGACCAAAAGTTCTTACCGCGGCATGGGTTCAACGGTGTCTGCCGTTTACTTTACCGAAAACACTCTGATAGCGGCGAATGTCGGAGACAGCCCCATCTATCTGGTTCGCGATGGTAAAATAAAGCTATTGTCGGTACCCCACACTTTTCTGGAAGAACAGAAAGCACTTAACCCGGAAAAAGCCGCAAAACTAGGAATGGAATTCAGACACGTCTTAACCCGTGCGGTTGGAACAGAAAAAACATTAAAACCAGATATTTATGAAATTCAATGTTTCAGAGATGATATTATAGTGATTAGCTCAGATGGGTTGAACGATAAAGTGTCATCGCAGGAAATCCTAGGGCTGGCCCGCAACAATAGACCGGAAGCGGCCTGTCAAAAACTCGTGAAGTTGGCCAACGATCGCGGTGGCGACGATAACATTACCGTGATTGTACTTAAAGTCAAACTGGTTAAGAATTCACGGCATAAGATCAATCGATTTTTAGCCCTGGTTAAACGAAATCCTTTCAATATTCTGACAAAACTAAAACATAAAAGAACAGCAAAATGCCAAATTTAACCTTAACATTCAAGGATATCCCACTCGGAGATTACCCGCTTCAACGAGGACATTCTTTAACAATCGGCCGGCGTAAAAACAATGACGTGATTATCGAAAATCTGGCTGTTTCGAGTCACCATGCCAAGATAGATTCGGTTGCAGACGGTTTCGTGCTGGTTGATCTGAAAAGCAAGAATGGATCTTTCGTCAACGAACAGCTGATTAATTCACACTGGCTTAAAAATGGAGATGTTATCAGTATTGGAAAACATTCCTTGGTTTTTTCCTATTCCGAGAATGAAGTGATACCCGGTGAGGATTCCGATGAAATGGATCAAACCATGGTAATCGATACAAGCCAGCACCGCAATATGATGAAAAAGAGCAATTCCAATGCCCCCAAGCCCCTTCCCAAAGTTAATATGAATGAAATTGCCGGAGTTTTAACCTATTTAGCCGGTGGCAACGGCAATATTAAGCTCAAAGGAAAGATTACCAAACTAGGTAAACATCCAACATCTGACATTGTCTTGAAAGGTCTATTTGTTGGACGAACATCGGTCACCATCAGCAGAAGACCCGATGGTTTCTACTTAAGTTATGTTAGTGGTCTTTCAAAGCCCAAAGTCAACGAAAAAAGGGTGAAACAATCGACCATCCTCAATGATTTTGATATCATCGATATCGGTTCGACCAAAATGCAATTTTTTATACAAAAACCTCATCAAAAAAGGAAAAAAATGATATAGCAAAATGCATGAAAATAGCATTTATGCATTATCATCTCAAGACCGGCGGCGTCACCACGGTTTTAAAGCATCAGCTGAATGCCATCGGAGAAAAATGGCAGACACTTGTGCTTACCGGACTCCCCCCAGAGACGTCATTTCCTGCCGATTTCGTTCACATCCCCGAACTTGGATACAGCAGTCAGTATAAAAAAGCAATTCATCCGGATGATGTAGCCGAATCGATTATCAGTGCCATCTGCAACAAATTTAACGGGCTGTGCGATGTTCTTCACGTACATAACCCTACCCTGGCAAAAAATAAATATTTTTTAAGAATTTTAAAATCATTGCAGCAAAAAGGTCTCAATCTTTTTTTGCAGATCCATGATTTTGCTGAGGACGGAAGACCGCATGCCTATTTTATGGATGAGTATCCCTCGGACTGTCATTATGGTGTCATCAATCAACGCGACTATGATATCTTGCTTGCAGCAGGGCTAAAGAAAGGGGGATTGCACCGCATGGTGAACATCGTCAATCCGAACCCTATCAAACCACAACTTAAATTCAAGAAACCACTGGTTCTGTATCCCATCAGAGCAATCCGGCGCAAAAATATCGGCGAGGCCATTTTATTGTCTCTGTTCTTTATCCACAGTCAAACCCTAGTTATCACATTACCGCCGAACAGTCCGCCAGACATAAAGAGTTACGAGGAGTGGAAGGCTTTTGTAAAAGACTATAATTTAAATCTGGATTTTGATAAGGGCCTTCATTGTGACTTTGAGACCCTGGTTTTATCTGCTGATTTTTTGATCACAACCAGTATTACGGAAGGGTTTGGCTTCTCCTTTCTTGAGCCCTGGCTTTTCAAAAAATTGCTCTGGGGACGCAGCCTCCCGGACATCTGCCGCGATTTTACAAAAAACGGTATACGACTCGACCATCTTTATAACGCTCTCTTTATCCCACTGGATTGGATCAATCTGCGCCGTTTCAAACGAAGGTGGACAGCCTGTGTTTTAAATGCTAGCACGCTGTTTAATTTATCCACAGATATGACCTTGGCTTTAAATGCATTTGATATGATAACAAAAAATGGGGTCATTGACTTTGGACTTTTGGATGAAACAGCCCAAAAAGAAGTGATCGTACGCCTGATATCCAGCAAAAAAGCTTCTGAAAAGCTGATTCAGATAAATCCGTTTCTGGCCAATCCCGGCATGGTTTCTGACAAAAGCGAACGGATCAATACCAATAAGCGGGTTATTGAGAAGTGTTACAACCCTGCCTTAACCCGTCAGAGAATGCTCAGGCTTTATGAAACAGTGGTCACTACGCCGGTTAAACAAAGTATCGAAAAAACCGCATTAGCAACAGCATTTTTGGATCTGGAAAAATTCAGTCTCTTAAAGTGGAGTGATTACGTTCATTAAACCTCAATCCGGAGAGTATGGTTCGATGACTCGCGATAGCGTAGGGGTATGATAGAAAAAAAGTCCATTCAAAGATATCTTCGTCATCTGGTGCCCCAGCCGACATCCTTAAAGCCGAAAGGCATTTTGAAGGAAGAGATCAAATGCGTTCTGTTTGATATTTATGGAACGCTCTTTGTTAGTGGGTCGGGTGACATCAGCCTTGCCGATAAAAAATCACCGGAAATCGAGGAAATTAAAGGGCTACTAACTAAATATTCGATCCGTAAATCACCTAAAACGCTGTTTTATGAATTATACCGCACCATTAAAGAAAGACACCGAGAACTTCGCGATAGAGGCGTTGATTTTCCGGAAGTCAACATCGAGCAAATCTGGATAAAAATACTATCCAACGATGACATCACCGTCGTTAGGCAATTTGCCGTGGAATTTGAATTAATCGTCAACCCGGTATCTCCTATGCCCAATCTTGAAAATATGTTGTCTGCCTGCAGGGATCGGCGCAAGCTGATGGGGATTATCTCCAATGCCCAGTTTTATACAGCTTATTTGTTTAAATGGTTTCTGGGTTCAGATTTGAACGATTTAGGGTTTGATCCCGAACTCGTACATTATTCCTACCAATTCGAAATCGCAAAGCCGTCTGCCATGCTTTTTCAAATTACGGCTCAAAAGCTCAAAGAGCGGGCAATTTTACCATCTAATGTTCTTTATATCGGCAACGACATGCTCAATGACATTTACCCTGCCAAAGCCATCGGATTTCAAACGGCTCTGTTTGCTGGTGATCGACGGTCACTTCGTCTGAGAGCGGATGATCCGCGCTGTAAAAATCTTAGCGCCAATCTGGTGATTACGGATCTGGATCAATTGATCCCACATCTTGACTAACGTCTATTCTTTCACCCGCTCGACATAGGCGCCGGTTCTGGTATCGATTTTTAACAGTTCCCCTTCTTCGATAAATGGCGGCACTTGGAGTACATAACCCGTTTCCAACGTCGCCGGTTTGGAATCACCGGAAGCCGTATCCCCTTTTACCCATGGATCGGTTTGCTGGACCTTTAAATTCATAAAAATCGGCAGGGAGATCCCGATCGGTCGGCCTTCAAATAATAATATATTGCAGACGGTGTTTTCTTTAAGAAAATCTTTAGCATCACCAAGTTGAGTTTCGCTAAGATATTCCTGTTCATAGGTCGTCATGTTCATGAAACAGAATTGGTCCCCTTCTGCATACAGATACTCCATTTCCTGTTCATCCAGGTCCGGTTGTTTGAACTTCTCACCGGATCTGAACGTTCTGTCAAATTGAACACCAGTGACCATATTCTTCAATTTACATTTGTAAAGCGCCTGCCCCTTGCCAGGTTTGACAAACTCGAATTGCACCAAAATATATGGATCACCATCAATTTCAATTTTAGCGCCTTTTCTCAAATCACCGCTTTCTAACATGTTTTTTATTCCTCTCTTTTAAAAACGATAGAATACCTCAAAAAATTTTTGGTTAGTCGTCACGATTCGTTCAAAGCTTTCTCGGTCTCCCGAACGGCACTGACCAACCGTTTCACTTGTTGCAGATCCTTCTTAAACCGGATCGGGACACCCTTTTTGTCCAACGCATTGGTCAGGGTACAGCTGTCCACACCGGCAGGTCTCACCCGGCGGATACCCTCAGCAACATTGTCCGGGGATATCCCGCCGGCCAGAATGACCGGGATACGGCAGGACATAACCAACTTGGCGGCTGTCTCCCAGTCGCACTGCTGTCCGGTTATTCCCACAAAACCGGGGACCGGCTGGAAAGCGTCATCAATCCCGGGTGCGATTGCCAGCAAGGTATCTGTAAGGAAAAAATCGCTGACCGGTTCAAACCAACTACTGACTTCAAGAGTAGCATTCCAAGTGGGTCTACCGGACTGAACGATGGGAATAGATCGCATAATTTCTATCTGGGGAAATCGTAGTTTTACTTCTTTTTGAAGTTGGATCAAACGACGGCAATAATCCCAGATATCCTCTTTATCGACCAGAGACTCGCAAAAGTGGACAATATCCGGTTGATAATAATCCAGGGTATACAGCACGGATTCCAAGGAATTAAAAAGCGGTATCAAACTGCTTTTGGCAGCTGCTGAATGGACTTGCCTGATGGTGTCTTTTACGCCGGGCACTTTCCATTCGGTTTCGGAGACAATTACACTGCCGATTTGATCGACACCGATTTCAACAAGTTTCTCCGCTTCGAATGGATCCTGAATCTCGTAGATCTGCACAATTATTTTTTCAGCGGTCATTTTCTTTTATAGCAGTAGTTCTGAATTTTCGGTTGACATTTGTCGCTTTCTCTAACATATTCAGCCTATTTTCGCAAACCGTATCAAGGATCTCCTGTCAACTGAAAAATCGGCGACCAACAGTAGAGCTGATGGTATGGGGATGACCCCTGGAATGAGCCAATGCCACATCTGCTGGTGGCCGCTGATTGTTAAAAAGAATTTTTTGATCTCTGCTTTATCGGATCTGTCGATTTTGATGACGACTTGACCGATTCATTATTTGGCAGTATCTTGTTCGCTTCAGCATAGCCTGCGGGTTATGAATAGAGTCAAGATCTAAGTATTAAATCAGACAACGTGCAGGCAATATATGATACTCATCATCGATTTCGGTTCCCAGTACAATCAGTTAATTGCCCGCAGGGTTCGAGAAAACCATGTCTATTGTCAAATCGACCCTCCAAGTATTTCCATCGAGGCAATTCAGGCGCTCAATCCCAGCGGAATTATCCTGTCTGGCGGCCCGGCAAGCATTTATGAAAAAAACAGCCCAAAAACCGACACTGCCATTTTTAATCTGGGAATACCAATCCTGGGCATTTGTTACGGGATGCACTTTATGATCTCAGCACTAGGTGGCACCGTTGCGGGAGTCGGAAAGCGCGAATACGGATTCGCCGAGCTTGAAATTAAAAATGCCGACGGTATTTTTCATGGGGTGAGTAAAAAAAGTACCTGCTGGATGAGTCATGGCGATTCCATCCGCAGACTGCCGCGTGGTTTTAAGACAAGTGCTTCTACTACCAACACGAAAGTTGCTGCGGCCGTTCATCCCCAAAAAAACCTCTTTGGTTTCCAATATCACCCGGAGGTGGTGCATACCAAAATGGGCAAAAAGATGCTGCGCAACTTCTTGTTCAATATCTGTGGCTGTAAACGATCCTGGACCATGAAATCATTTGCCCGCCGGTCCATAGAAGAGATCCGCTCGACTGTGGCCGATAAAAAAGTCATACTGGGATTAAGCGGCGGCGTGGATTCTTCGGTGGCGGCCGTACTCCTTCATAAAAGTATCGGCAAACAATTGACCTGCATATTCGTTGACAACGGTGTGCTCAGAAAGGACGAAGCCCGCAAACTCAAACTCACCTTAAAGCAACAGCTCAAACTCAACATCCGGTTTGTAAATGCAAAAACACAATTTTTAAATGCCCTTGCCAAGGTAGCCGATCCCGAAAAAAAACGTAAAATCATCGGTCGGATTTTCATGCAGGTTTTTGAAGCCGAAGCCCGTAAGATAAAAGGTGCCGAATTTTTAGCCCAGGGCACGCTCTATCCGGATGTCATCGAGTCGATCTCCGCCTTTGGGGGACCTACTTCCGTTATAAAATCCCACCACAATGTCGGCGGACTTCCCAAAAACATGAAACTTAAGCTCATCGAGCCTCTAAAATACCTTTTTAAGGACGAAGTGCGTCTACTGGGCAAAGAATTAGGCCTTGAACAGGAGTTAATTTGGCGACAGCCTTTTCCGGGCCCCGGCCTCGCCATTAGAATCATCGGCATAATTACCGCGAAACGGCTTAAAATATTGCGCAACGTTGATGATCTTTTGCTTGAAGAGATTAAGAATGCCGGATATTATAGAAAGCTATGGCAATCCTTTGCCGTGTTGCTGCCGATAAAAAGCGTGGGCGTTATGGGAGATCAACGTACCTATGAAAACATTGTGGCCATACGTGCGGTGACAAGCAAGGACGCAATGACGGCTGATTGGGCGAAACTGCCCCATAAATTATTGGGCCGAATCTCCAACCGGATTATAAATGAGGTCAATGGCGTTAACCGGGTGGTTTACGACATTAGTTCGAAACCCCCCAGCACGATAGAATGGGAATAAAAAATTATGGCAGAAAGAAAACCGCCTGAGTTTCGATTTAGTGCTGACGATCAGGAACCCGACGAATTTTATCAAGAGGAAATGAAGGACCTGCGGGTTGAAAAATTAAGCCAGCGAATTACGCTGATATCGATTCTACTCCCCTGCCTGATTGCGGTGGCCCTCTATTTGGGATACCGGGACTTAACCAGTAGGGTGCAGATGGGACGGGATAATAGAGATCAAGAAGTTCAACAGCTATCGAATCAAATGAGAGCGCTCTCAGAAAAATTCAATGAAAAATTGGACACCTTCTCAGCGACCATGTCCTCTCAGGATCAAAAATTCAGCGATTCGATTTCCGACCAACTAACTACTATTAATAGCAACATCGACGTGTTAAATAAAAACATGGCGTCTCTGAACCGAAAGTTGGAACAAGCCCAAAACGCCATAAAAACACTAGATAAGGCCAAAATCGATAAAAAAAGCCAGGCAGCCGTTATCACCAAGTTAGAGGAGGAATTGGACCTTCTCAAATATGAAATTCAATCACTAACAAAT
>JAAUYD010042271.1_pt1 | contig 18112 bp, 19 predicted proteins | sample 7278101 | NCBI WGS metagenome assembly JAAUYD01 (sample SAMN14350128, study PRJNA611818) | marine sediment metagenome | isolation source: surface marine sediment (0.6m) | place: French Polynesia: Moorea | collected 2018-08 | reverse complement strand
TATCACCATCCAGGAGTTCATTCGCGACGCGTTATCCGAGAAGCTGGAGGCGGCCCACCGGGAGCGTCGGCGCAAACAGCGTGTCTAAACGCCATCCATCCCGCACCACCGGCCGCACGACCCCAGCAGGCGGTGCGGGATCCTGTCATATGCACATCCCCGCCCGAAGGCCCCATGATACTCATCCGATGCAGCGACCGCTTCTTTTCGTGAATACGGCGATCACGGCTGCGATGGGAGGAAGATTGCACGATGGCCAGCCCTGACGTCATTGTGGTCGGCCTGGGGACGGCGGGTGCGTCCACCTGCCTGGCGCTGGCACGCCAGGGCGTTGCTGTACGCGGCATAGACGCGTTTGCCCCGCCCCATTTCCACGGCAGCCACCATGGCCTGTCGCGCAGCATACGGCGGGCCTATCTGGAAGGGTCGGTTTACGTTCCTATGGTGCTGCGGGCCTGGGAGCAGTGGCGCCGTCTCGAGCGGGATACGGGCCAGGAACTGCTTGTCACGACAGGTAATCTGACCGTCGGTCCTGCGGATGGAACGGCGGTATCCGGTTTCCTGGCCAGCGCCCGGGCCTACGCAATTCCCCATGAGTCTCTTACGGCGGCCGAGGTCAATCGCCGCTGGCCCCAGTTGTCCGTCCCCCCGGGGCTGGTTGCGGGGCTGGAAACCGAGGCGGGCATCCTGCACGCCGAACGCTGTATCGCCGCACTGCTGGATCAGGCCCGCCGAGCCGGTGCCGTACTGCAGGTCAACGAGCGTGTGCGGCGCTGGCAGGCCGGCCGCCACGGTATTCGGGTCACGACGGATCGAGGCGTCTATGAGGCCGCGCGATTGCTGCTGGCGGCCGGAGCCCGCAATTCCGGGCTGCTTGGGCTTGTGTCCAATCCGCTCTCGACCCGAAGGGTGGCTGTGCACTGGATCGATCCGCCGCCCGGCGATGACTTCCGGTACGGTGTCCTGCCGGTCAATTTCTGGCAGCTGCCGCCTGAGGAGGACTCCGCAAGCCAGGGTTTCCGTGAGTTTTACTGCCTGCCGCAACTGCCCTCCGGTGCCGGAGTGAAGGTCGCCGCCCACAACAACCTGGCGGTCTGTGATCCGGATCAGCCCCAGCCCTTGATCACGGCGCACGAGCGTTCCGCGTGCGACGCCTTTTTGAAGACCTGTTTGCCCGGTCTGGTGCGGCAACCGGCGCGAAACGCCGTCTGTTTTTACACCCAGACGCCCGATGGCGATTTCTGGCTGGGTTCTCTTCCGGAGCAGCCGGATGTTCTGATCTGTGCGTTGGCCGGGCACGGTTTCAAATTCGCGCCGGTGCTGGGCGAAATCCTGGCCGACCTGCTCACCGACCGCAGGCCGGCTTACGATCTCAGCCGCTTTGCGGTCGACCGTTTCGACCGGGAGCGTTGAGGCCGGGCCGAACGTTTCAAAGGACCACACCGTCCATGCAACCGCAAAGGCAGGACCGATTCGAGCGGCAGGCCCAAATGCTGGCCAACCGGGTCCGCAAACGCTTCAAACATCTGCGCAAGCGTTTTGCCCGCTGCAATATCGAGGTTTTCCGGCTGTACGACTGGGACATCCCGGAGATTCGCGCCGTGGTGGACTGGTACGACGGCCATCTGGTCATCGGAGAATACACCCGCAAACAGACGGTGCCCGAATGGCTGCCCATGATGGGCCGGGCCGTGGCCGGGGCGCTGGGTGTGCCCGGCGGCAAGGTGCATCTCAAGGCCCGTCGTGCCGGCCGGCAGGATGGGCGGCGGTATGAACGCATCGATCACACCGACCGCAAGATCATCGTCAACGAGCGGGATTTGCGGTTTTTCGTCAACCCCTACGACTTTGTGGACACGGGGCTTTTTTCCGACCACCGGGACACACGCCAGATGGTGCGCGAAATGGCCGCGGGCTGCGACTTTCTCAACCTTTACAGCTATACGGCCGCATTTACCTGCTATGCCGCCAAGGGCGGGGCGCGCTCGACGCTGTCGGTGGACCGTGCGGAGACCGCCATTCGCTGGGCACGCCAGAACCTGGAACTCAACGCGATTCCGCTCGGCAGCCATACCCTCGTCCAGATGCACGCCCTCGATTTTTTGACCAAGGCCCGCAAGGGTGGCTACCGTTACGACCTGGCCGTGGTGGACCCGCCATCCTATTCGACCACCCGCGTGGACGGCGAACAATTTGACGTCTCTCGCGACCATCCACGGCTGCTCGAGGCCGTCATTGCCGTCATGCGCCCCGGGGGCACGGTCTTCTTTTCAACCAACCATCAGAATTTCCATCCGCGCCTGACAGGGCTTGAATTGAGGAAAATGGTCGAAATAACGAGCCAGACGATTCCCGAGGATTTCAGACGCAAACGTGCGCCGATTCACCGCTGCTGGCGGCTGACCGTGTGAGAACTCAGGCGGTCAGCCTGGTCGCCGCCCAGGCCAGGGCGGCGTAACGGGCGGCCTTGCCCGCCGCCACCAGAAGGGTGAAGCGCCACAGAGGAACTTTGAGGAGACCGCCCACCAGGCACAGAGGGTCGCCCACGACCGGAGCCCAGGCCATCAGCAGTGACCAACTCCCCCAGCGCGCATACCAGCGCTCGGCCCGTCGGCGGTCGTTGGCATCGATCCCGAGCCAGCGGCTCAGGATGTAAGGACCGCCCCAGATACCCAACGCCCAGGTCGTTACGGCGCCCAGCGTGTTGCCGAGGGTCGCGATAACGACGGCGGTGCCGGGATCGACGTTTTCGACCACCAGCGCAACCAGCAGCCATTCGGAGGCAATCGGTAAAATCGTGGCCGCCAGAAAACTGACCGCCAGGAGCGCCGGGAGCCCCCAGTCCACAAGAAAGGTTTCCATCTCCGTCCTGTTTGGGCGCGGGGGCCTCAGAGCGTCAGCGCTGCATCATTGTCGCGCGTGACGTCGTCCATGCCGCGAATTGACGGAAAGCGACCAAGAGAGTAGGATGGTGAATTAGATCCCATCACCCAACACAAGGAACGGCGCTTGAAGCCCTATCTTTTTCGCGTTCGCGCCACACCCCGCCGCCATCACCCCCAGGCCGACGAATTGGCCGGGGCCTACGTTCACGTCTGGGTGCTCGACACGGATTTCGAGACAGCCCGGGAGCGCGTGGCCCCCTTTTTGGCCGACAGCCACTGGCGGATCGAGGAATGGCTCAACGAATTCCGGATCACCGAGGCTCAAATCGCAACACTCAATCCCTCGGAAGCGGCCAACTTTCAGCGGGCCCTCGACGCCGGCATTTCGGCCGATTTTCATTCCTGGAAAACTTCCTGAACACCCGTCCGGCGGCCGTCTGGGAGTCGGTATTCGCAAATGCGGCCCTGAGCGCCGCTCGGGGCCTTTTCAGATCAGCCCGAAGCGATCCAGCATGAATTGCAAGAAGGCGTCGTCGTCGAGCTGTGTGCGTTTGCCGATGAATTCTCCGCTCAGCGGGCCGGCCGTGTATGCGGCCTGCGGATTTTCGGCGGCCACCGCTTTCAGAATCAGGGTGGCGATCAGTTCCGGGCCGGTGCGCTTGCGTGCCGCGAAAATTTTGTCCATGGCCATGCGGGCGGCTGCGTAGAAAGGCTTGTATTCGTCGGCGGTGCGGGCCATGACGTCCCCGGTCATGCGGGTGGCGGTTTCGTTGAACTCGGTGGCGATCGCGCCCGGGCGGATGGTCACCACGCGGATACCCAGCGGGGCCAATTCGATGCGCAGGGCATCGCTGATGCCCTCGACGGCGTATTTGGAAGCGGCATAGACGCCGCTGCCCGGAAAGGGGAATTTGCCCACGATCGAGCTGACGTTGACGATGATCCCGCGCCGCAGACGCCGCATGCCGGGCAGGCATGCCTGGGTCACGCGGATCAGGGCGAAAAAATTGACCTCGAACAGGCGCCGGATGTCGTCCAGCGACACGTCTTCCACGACCCCCCGGGTGCTGTAGCCGGCGTTGTTGACCAGGACTTCGACCGGCTCCGGCCGTTCGGCGATGGCCCGGCAGAAGGCTTCGACCTCGCCCGGGCGGGAAAGATCGACCTGATGCGGAATGATTTGCGGGTGGCGTGCGGCGAGCGCGTTCAGACGTTCGATTCGGCGGGCGGCGGCCAGAACGGTATAGCCGGCCAGGGCCAGCCCTGCGGCCGTTTCGCTACCAATGCCGCTGCTCGCACCGGTGACGAGGGCGGTGGCGGGGGGCGTTATCATGCGGGCCTCCGTGGTGTTGAGGGTTGAACGTCGGCCGACCGGCCTCGGGCGCTTCCAGGAGATCGGCCGTGGTGTCAGTCTTCGACGTGATAGCCGTATTCCCGGGCGTTGACATTATGGCGCTTCTCCCACGCCAGGGTCGATGAAGGCGTGGGACCGTAATCGTGCCCCGGCCAGACCACTGTATCTTCGGGCAATTTCATCAGGCGCCGGATGGAGGCCCCCAGGGTGGAGCGATCACCGCCGGGCAGATCGGTACGGCCGCTGTCACCCACGAAGAGGGTGTCGCCGGTAAAAAGATTTCCCCCCGCGTACAGGCAGACCCCGCCGGGGGTATGGCCGGGTGTGTGGATCACCTCGACCAAGAGCGCGCCGACCCGAAGCCGGTCGCCATCGGAGAGGTGGCCGTCGGCCTGAACACCGCCGGCATCCGCGGCATGGATCAGGACCCGGGCGCCGGTGCGGGCCTTGAGGGCCGCGCTGCCCGCCGTGTGGTCGCCGTGGCCGTGCGTGTTGACGATGATCTTGATGGTCAGGCTTTCGCTGCGGGCCGCTGACAATATCTTGTCGATATCGCCGCCAGGGTCGATCACCATCGCCTGGCGGGTTTCAGCACACCCGACCAAATAGCAGAAATTATCCATGGTGCCGACTTCGAGCTGCCGGATGATCATGAGGACTCCTTTTTGCAATTTGCGCCAACTTGCTTTAGGTTGAAAATGCGCCGCAGCAGCGCGGAGAAACCGATTCTCCTTTAGAATAATTTGAACGCCGGCGCAACCGGGGCATGGCGCGACCGCACCGCCGCCGGCCTCCGTAATGACCTGAGACGCCGTGAGGGCCATCGACCGCCGTGACTCCGTCAGCTTTAAGCAATCCTATGACCGGTGGATCCGGCCGGCTTTGGTTTGTCGGCCTGGTGCTGCTCGCCCTGACCCTACCCGCCTGCAGCCGTTTGATGTCGCGCGCCACCAGCGACCTGGCCGACAGTCTGGCTCGGGCCATCGCCGATAACGATGATCCGGCCACGGTCAAGGCGGGTGGGCCGGCCTATCTCCTGATGCTGGACGGGATGGTGCACCGCGATCCCGAAAACGAAGACCTGCTGATCCAGGCCGCCACCCTTTACAGTACCTACAGTGCCGCGTTTGTCGAAGATCCGGCCCGGGCCCGCAAGCTTGCCCGGCGAGCCATGAACTACGCCACCCGGGCGTTGTGTGTCCATGACGCCGGGGACTGCGGACTGCGCGAGGTATCTTTCGAAGCGTTCACGGCCCGCATTGCGTGGCTTACGCCGCCGGACGTGCCGCGTTTTTACACCTGGGCGGCCGCCTGGGCCGGTTGGATTCAGGCCCACGCCGATGACTTAAACGCCGTGGCCCAGCTGCCCCGGGTGGAAGCCGTCATGCGGCGTATAGTCATTCTGGATGAAGATTTCCGGCAGGGCAGCGTGCACCTCTACCTGGGGACTTTTGCGATCCTCGTGCCGCCGGCTCTGGGAGGGAAGCCCGAGGTGGCCCGGGCGCATTTCGAACGGGCGATCGTGATATCCGACGGGCAGAACCTGATGGCCAAGGTGGTTTTTGCCCGGCAATACGCCCGCATGGTCTACGATCGGAAACTGCACGACCGCCTGCTCAACGAGGTTCTGGCGGCCGACCCCGAAACGGCCGGCCTGGTCCTGCAGAACACGCTGGCCCAGGAGCAGGCGCGCGAACTCCTGGCCACGGCCGACGACTATTTTTAGCCCCGTGCCGGCGGTGCCAAACTGGCGGCTGGCAGCCACGGACCTTATCAAACGCTAACCGTCGTCCGATAGTAACAGGCAACCGGGACGCCTCCCACTTCGCGCGCCGGCCGCACAGCCGATGCCGTCGGATGCCGCCGGCGGGTGACGTGACGGTTGCATTCCGGCCGGTGCGTGTTAGGTTCCGCTGAGTACCGCGACATATTCACAGATTTGAGTGAACCGACCAAGGACAGATAAATGCCGATCAGAACCTTTCTCCGATTGATCATCGTTGCCATGGTGGTGACCATGGCGGGGCCGGCCCAGGCCGTCGTCCTCAAGATCGCCACCCTTTCGCCGGACGGCTCCAGCTGGATGCGCAAGATGCGCGAAGGGGCCGACCAGGTGGCCAAGGCCACCGACAACCGCGTGCGTTTCAAATTTTTCCCCGGCGGCGTCATGGGCAACGACAAGTCGGTCCTGCGCAAGATCCGCGTGGGGCAACTCCACGGGGGGGCCTTCTCCGGGGGCACCTTGTCCGGCTATTACGGCGATGTGCAGATTTACAGCCTGCCCTTGATGTTCAAGTCCCTCGAAGAGGTCGACCACGTGCGCCAGCGCATGGATGCCGCCATCGTCGCCGGGCTGGCGGACAACGGCTTCATCACCTTCGGCCTGGCCGACGGGGGCTTTGCCTACGTGATGTCCCGCCAGCCGGTGGATACCATCGACGCCCTGCGCAATCTCAAGGTCTGGGTGCCGGATCATGACAAGATGATCATGGAGGCCATGAAAGGCTTCGGCATTAAGCCGATCCCTTTGCCCATTGCCGACGTGCGTACCGGCCTGCAGACCGGCCTGATCGACACGGTGGCGATTTCGCCGGTGGGGGCCATCGTGCTGCAGTGGCACACCCAGGTGAAATACCTCACGCGGCTGCCGATGGTCTATGTCTACGGCGTTCTGGCGGTGGACCGCAAGGCTTTCAACCGTATCGCTCCGGCCGACCAGGTCGCGGTGCGCCAGATCATGGAAGCGGTCTGGCGCGACATGGATGCGATGAACCGCCGGGACAACGCCAAGGCGCTGAAGGCCCTCAAAGACCAGGGGATCCAATTCGTCGAACCCTCCCCCGCGGCCAGCGACGAATGGTACAAGATGGCGGAAGTGATTAACCGCAAAATCGCCGATGCCGGCCATGTGAGCACGGCCGCCGTCGAGACGCTGGAAAACCTGCTGAATGACTACCGTGCCCGGCTGGCCCGACAAAGCCGGTAATCCCGCCGGGCGCCCGCGCCTCCAGCGGGCGCTCGATTTCCTGCACCGGGTCGAAGACCTGCTGATCGCTATCCTGCTCATGGCCACCATGGGGCTGGCCCTCTACCAGATCGCGTTGCGCAATCTCATGGATACCGGTCTGGTGTGGGGCGACGTGATGGTCCGCATCATGGTGCTCTGGCTGGGTATGGCCGGGGCCATGGCTGCCACCCGGGAGAAAAAGCACATCAGCATCGACCTGCTGACGCGCTTTCTGGCCCCGGCCCCGCGCCGGGTGGCCGTTAGCCTCACGACGCTGTTTGCCGGGGTGGTCTGCGCGCTGGCCAGCTATTTCAGTCTGCAATTCGTACGCAGTGAGTATGCGGCCGGTGATTTGGCTTTTGGTCGCGTGCCATTCTGGGTCTGCGAGGCGATTCTGCCGATCGCTTTTGCGGTCATCGCCCTGCGCTACGGCCTTCAGTTCTGTGTTCACCTGGCCGCGACCTTTCGGAGGGCGGATTGATGGCGGCCCTCATCTTTCTGGGACTGGCGTTTCTGGCCTGTCTGGGGGCCCCATTGTTCGCGGTGCTTCTGGCGGTGGCGATGGTGGGCTTTCATCTCCAGGGGATCGATCTGTCGGTTGTGGCCATCGAGATCTACCGCCTGGCCGACATGCCCCTGCTCCTGGCACTGCCCTTTTTTTCCGTGGCCGGTTACATTGTGGGGCACAGCCAGACATCCCGGCGCCTGGTGCGGCTGACCCAGGTGTTCCTCGGATGGCTGCCGGGCGGGCTGGCCATCGTATCGCTGGTGGCCTGCGCCCTTTTCACAGCCTTTACCGGGGCCTCGGGGGTCACGATCGTCGCACTGGGGGCCCTGCTCTATCCGGCCCTGATCCAGGATGGCTACCATGAGCGTTTCAGCCTGGGTCTGGTGACCTCGTCCGGCAGTCTGGGGCTGCTCTTCCCCCCCTCGGTGCCGCTGATCCTCTACGGCGTGGTCGCCCAACAACTCGGCGTGGGGCCGGTCTTCGCCATCGAGGACCTGTTTTGGGCCGGTCTGCTCCCGGGGCTTCTGATGGTCGTCATGCTGTCGTCCTGGAGCCTCTGGCGCAACCGCCGCAAAGCCCGCGCCGCGGAACGGTTTTCCACGACGGCGGCCGTTGCCGCCGTGCGGGAGGCCATCTGGGAAATTCCCCTGCCGCTATTTCTGATCGGCGGCATTTACGGCGGGTTTCTGGCCATTTCGGAAGCCGCCGTCATCACGGCCGTCTACGTGATGGTGGTGGAGGTTTGTATTTACCGCGAAATCGGTTTGGCGGAGCTTCCGGCCATCATGCGCGACGCCATGGTGATGGTGGGGGGAATTCTACTGATCTTGGGGGTGTCGCTGGCCTTCACCAATTATCTCATCGATGCGGAGGTGCCCGCCCGACTGTTTGCGCTGATCCAGCAGCATGTCACCGAAAAAATCGTTTTTCTGATGCTCCTCAATCTGCTCCTGCTTCTGTTGGGTGCGATCCTGGACATCTTTTCGGCCCTGGTCATCATGGTGCCCCTGATTCTGCCCATGGCCGTGAGCTACGGGGTCAATCCCGTCCACCTGGGCATCATCTTCCTGGCGAACATGCAGATCGGCTATTTCACGCCGCCCGTGGGCATGAACCTGTTCATTGCCAGCTATCGCTTCGAAAAACCGGTGGCCACACTTTACCGGGCCACCATCCCCTTCATGCTGGTACTGCTGATCACGGTGCTGATCATTACTTATTGGCCCGGACTGAGCCTGTTTTTTCTCTGAGCGGCGTCGCCGGACCGATCGCGCCGCGGGGTTTGGCGGGTGGGTGAATATCGATCACCAAAAAAAGTATTCTATGGTACGGTAATTGCTTAAACATAACGTTTGCGTCTCACCCCATACCATACGACGAGGAAGGGCCCTATGATGCGATCAAAAACAACCTTGCTGGCCGCCCTGGTGATGATCGGCACCCTCGTGGGGCCGGCGATGCCATCGGCCGCGGAAGACTTTCCCGCTTATGAAGCCATTCAACCCAATGTGTCCTTTTGGATAACAATTTACGCAGAGCATCCCACCACCCGGGCGGTCGTCCACGACAGCGTCAACCTCAGCGTCGTTTACGATGTGATCAAGCTCAAGCCGCACCACATGGCCGGGGCGCGCAAGATCAACCGTCAACGCATGAAACGTGCCCGGGCGCGCTATCGCAGCCTGTTGAAGCGACTGGCCGCCGACCCTCGGGCCCAGGATCCCGAAGCCCGGCGGGTGGCGGCGCTTTTCGGCCCGGATGCCGGCGCCAAGACGTTTCAGCGCGCGGCCGGTCGGGTGCGCTGCCAGATCGGCCAGAAGGACCGCTTCCGGGCCGGCCTGGTTCGATCGGGGGCCTATATCGATGAAATCCGATCGATCCTCAAGGCCTACGGCGTGCCTGAGGATCTGGCCTATCTGCCGCACGTGGAGTCCTCCTTCAATCCCAAGGCCTACAGCAAGTTCGGCGCAGCCGGCATCTGGCAGTTCACGCGCTCGACCGGCAAGCGGTTCATGACCGTCGGCTATGAAATCGACGAACGCCGCGATCCCATCCGGGCGACGCATGCGGCCGCCCGGCTTCTCAAGGAAAACCACGACCGGCTGGGCAGCTGGCCGCTGGCCATCACGGCCTACAATCACGGTGCTGCGGGGGTCGGGCGCGCCAAACGCAAGCACGGCGATTATCCGGAGATCTTTCGCCATTACCGCAGCCGCACCTTCAAGTTCGCCTCGCGCAATTTTTATTCGGAGTTTCTGGCCGCCCGTCAGGTGGCTGCCAACAAGCACCAATTTTTTGACGCCCTTGTCCTGGACAAACCCGTGGCGACCCAAACCGTGGCTTTGAAAGGCTATGCCCGTTTCGAAGACCTCTGCCGGCATTTCGGCGTCCCCCCCAAATCGCTTCAGGCGCTCAATCTGGCGTTGCGCCCGCCGGTGATCAGCGGTCAGAAGCACGTCCCCAAAGGCTATCATCTGCGCCTGAAAGTACGGCCAGGCACCCAAAGCGTGTGGGCCGCCATACCGGCGAGCCTCTATCATCCGGCCCAGAAACCCAGCCGGTTCTACACGGTGCAGCGCGGTGACACCGCGGGCCGGATTGCCCGCACCCACGGGGTCAGGCTCTCCGACCTGATTGCCGCCAACAATTTGAACCGCCGGGCAACGATCTATCCCCGGCAGACCCTGCGGCTGCCCATGCCGGGCGAGAATGTAGCGCCCCAACCACCCCCTAAGCCGCCCACCCTGGTGGCGGCCCGTCAGGCCGCGGCCCCAGGGCCGCCGCCGGTCGCTGCCGAAAAATCCCCACTGCCGTCCGCGGCACCCGAACCGGCAGCATCCGCGGCGGCACCCGTTGAGCCCGACGACATGCCCCGTCCCGTCCTGGCTTCGGTCGTGCCGTTGACGCCGTCCGAACCCGATGGGGCCGCAAGCGCGGCGGCCGATGGGCCGGCGGTTCCCAGCGCCGAGATCGTGGCCGCCGATCTGCGCTTCGAGCGCATCAGCGAACACAAGGGGCAGACGGTGGGCATCCTGGCCGTGGAGGTGGAGGAAACCCTGGGGCATTATGCCGAGTGGGCCGGTGTGCGCACCCAGGCGATTCGGCGGCTCAACGACCTGCCCTACGGTCGCACCCTGCACCTGCACCAGAAGGTGCGCATACCGCTGCGGCGCACCACCCGGGAGGCTTTCGAAGAGCAGCGCTACGAACACCACAAGCGCCTGCAGGAGGATTTCTTCGCGGCCTATCGGGTCAACGAACTGGAGGCCTACCGCGTCCGGCGCGGCGAAAGCTACTGGTCCCTGTGCCGGGAGAAGTTCGATATTCCCCTCTGGCTGCTGAAGCACTACAATGCCGACGTCGACCTTGCGGATTTGCGCGTCAGGCAGAAATTGATGATCCCGCTGATCGAAAAAACGGACGCCGGCGACCCGGCTACGGTTGCGCCCGATACGCCTGCGGGGGAACCTGTCGAGGGGTAGCGTGATGAATTCAAAGTCGGATACGGCCGTTTCCGAACGCTTGAATGTCGAAAACTCAGACGGGCAGGGGCGGCGCATGACCGCAGCCCCGATCCACCGACGGCTGACCGTGTTCCTGGCAAGACTTGTATTGATCACAACCGCCTTGCCCGCTGCCGTCGCCGGGGATGTTGCCGGCCCCAGCCGCTTTTTTCACTCCGGCGACGGCCAAATCCATGTGGAAAGCCGTAAAAATGGTGCCGTTTTCAGCGGCCGCTACCGTCAACCCGACGGACGCTACGACCCCGAGGCGCTCAAATCGCTGCACCGCGTCTTTGATGCGCCCTATCGATCCGACCGTCCTCGACTCGCGCTGCGGCTGATCGAATTCCTGGACTACCTCGAAGACGCAATGAAGCCGGGCGCTAAACTGACGATCACCTCGGGCTACCGCAGCCCGGTTTACAACCGCAAAGTGCGGCAGGGTGGCGGGCTGGCCGCCAAAGCCAGTCTGCATCAGTACGGGATGGCCGCGGATTTCGTGATGGCGGGCGTACCGTCCCGGGAAATCTGGAAGCGCGTCAAAACCCTCAATTTCGGCGGCGCCGGCTATTACCAAGGGGAAACCGTGCACATCGATGTGGGCCCGGCAAGATCCTGGGACCAGAAAACCTCGGGGGTGGGCACCGGCATCTCGGATGATAACAAACTGATCGGTCTGGTGACCGACTACGATATCTACCCTCCGGAAAGCGTCGTCACCCTGCGGTTCATCCGCATGACCGCTTTCCCGGTGGACGTCGCGGCCGATTTTGAACTGCGCCGCCATTCGCCTGCCGGGGAGGTGCTGGCGGCACGCACGTTCCAGCCGCAATTCGACGTGCTGCCGGCGGACGGCTGTTTGGCCCTGACCGACATCGAACAGATGGCCTTCATCCGTTGGCGTCTGCCCGCCGGTATCGAACCGGGGCGCTACGACATCCAGGCCCGCTTTTGCAGCCAGCGCTGGAAGGACATGCCTACCTTTGTCCTCACGCCGCCGTTTGAAATCGCCCACCCCTGAAAGCGGCGGACGAGGGCGTCCCCCCGCGATGCAGGACCTGCAGCGGCCTTGTGCGCACGGCTTCGAACCCTCCGCGTCAAAGGCGGTTGCGCACACTGTCGAAGGTCGCGCGCAGACGCTCCCATGGTTTCCGGTTGGACTCCCACCAGGACCGATCGAAGCGCGCGAAGGTCAAGTTAATCGCCAGACGGGCGATAATATAACCAACGATGATCGAATGCCCCTGAAGCTGACCCGAGGTCGGGTTGTGGATCAAATTACTGCCTTGTTTTCGCCGACCGACATCTCCTCCTGAAATTCGATCCCATTCGGTATGCCGGCGGGCGCCCGGCCAGCCGGCAAACAGAGGTGTCATGATGAGCGAATTCAAAGTATTTGTCACCCGGGAAGGCCGGGCAACCTTCGGTTGTCCGGAATGCGAGCGTTCCCGCACGGTGGACGTGGCCGGCAACGCGAAGCTGGCACGGGCATCTCGCGTGCGGGTCAAATGCCCCTGCGGGCATCATTTTCCGGTAGTCCTCGAGCGGCGCCGTTTTTTTCGTAAGACCGTCAATCTGAGTGGAACATTTTTCCATACGGTCAACGGCCGGCACGTGGACCGCGGGGATATGGCCGTGCTCGACCTGTCGCGCACGGGCCTGCGCATCCGCCTCAACGAGCGGCGGCCGCTTCGGGTCGGCGACACCCTTCTGGTGGAATTTCATCTGGACGACCGGCAGCAATCGCTGATTCGCAGGGAGAGTGTCGTGCGCCGCGTCGAAGGGGTCGATTTGGGCACCGAGTTTGCCGCGCCGGATGTCACCGACGCCAATTCGCGGGCGATCGGCTTTTATCTGTCCGGCTGAATCAGCTTTCCTCGAGCGCCTGCATTTGCCGGCGGGTCAGCTTCAGCATGGCCCGGGACGAACCTGCGGGAGCGGCGAGAATGTCGCGATAGATCTCGATTGCGGCGGAGCGATCGCCCTGCCATTCCAGATTGCGGGCCAGGCGGAAGCGGGTGATGAAATCCTGCGGGCGGCCGCGCAGGGCGTCGGCGAGGCTTGCAGCGGCCGCTTCGGGTTCGCCGGCCTGTTCGTGCAGACCTGACAGGATGATCTGCAGGGCAAAATCCAAATCCGCATCCTTCCGGTACGCCTCCCTTTGCATCAACGCGGTTATCTCACCGGGCTCCAATACCGTCTCGATCTGCCGGACGATTTCAGGGCCGAGCGTGTCGATCGCCTGCTGGCGGGCAAAGACGGCCTGGCGCTGGAGGTGAAATTCGAGTTCGGAGCGGCAGTCGGCCAGGCTCGGGAAATAGAGGGCCCGAACCATGGGCAGCATGATCGCGATCACCGCGGCGAGCAGCAACAGGCCCAGCGGTCCGACCCGGCCGCTGGTCAGCATCTGGTAGACCAGGATGCAGGCCGCCGTGATGGCGGCCAGCGCGATGCCGGCCAGCACCAGTCCCTTCCGGATGGTCATGGCGTGTTGTCCTCCCGGCCGGCGGCCGCGGGGGAGGCTTCGATCTGCCGGGCGAACGCCCGATAGCGCCGGGCCTCGCGCGCATGTCCCTGACGGCTGTAGATACGGGCCACCCGCGCGTAGCAGTGGGCCGCCCTTTTGGGCAATTCCCGGGCCAGGGCAAGGTATATCTCCAGCAGGGCGGTATCCTGCGCGCCCTGTTCGAAACACATCTCGGCATATTCGTACCGGATACCGGGATCGACACGGGAGGTGCAACTCCGGCCATTTTCGACGAGCCGACGGTAGAGCTCGAGTGCCTCCCGGGTGTCGTCCATATCCCGGCAGACCAGGGCCAGGCGGTGGGCCATTCCGGGCTCCCAGCCGTAGGTGTCCAGAAAACGGCGGTAATGGTCACGGGCTTTTTTGAGCCGGCCGGCGCGTTCGAGGCTGGCGCCCTCAAGCTCGGCAGCGGCCCGTGATGCGGCCAAGTCGGGGGGCAGCTCGGCCAGCAGCTGCAATGCCTGGTCGAACGCCCCCTGCTCCCAATGGATTTCGCACAGCAGCCGGTAGGCGGGCAGTACATCCGGATGGCGCCGGAGATAACCCGCCAGCAGGCGGCGGGCTTCGTTGGGGCGGTTCAGGTTCACATAGGCCGTTGCCAATTCAAGGGCAACGTGGCTGTCCGGCCGATCGGCCTGGTCCTGGGCCTTCTCGAGGTGCCGGGCCGCAGCGTCGAAGTCCCCGCGATTGAGAGCGATATAACCGCGTTTGAATGTGGCGCCGTAATTCCGGTAGGCCCGACGTACGGCATCGGGCAGCGTATGGCACAGGGCGGTGAAATACTCGTCATCCGCGCTTCGTGGTTCGTTCGTACCGACGGGCGCGCGTGCGGGGGAAGTGTCGTCTCCCGGGATGTGCCCGCGGGCATCGAGGGCCTCGAGCGCCTGCCCCCATGCGTTTCGGTCGCCTTGGTCGGCAGTGACCGCCATTGCCAGCACCAGCATTTCGCGGGCGTCCTCCAGGAATCCGCCTTCTATAAGATTTTCGGCGCTCAGGCGGTGTTCGCGGGCCAGGGCGTTGCGGCAATGACGGATTTTGGATTCCAGACGGCGCTGCGATTCAATATCGGCCTCGGGACGTCGGGCCAGCCTGGCCAAGGCGTCTTCGTAGACCAATTTGGCCTCACCCCAGCGTTCGGCCGCAAGCAAGCGGTCGGCCTTCTGCTCCATCTTCGCAGGTGCGTTAGCGGTCAGCCGTTCCAACAGGGACATGACTCAATTCTCCGGGATTGCGGTTTGCGGCGCGCGAACCGTCCATGCCCCGTGCTATCAATACCACCGGGGGATTGCAAGGCGGTCGTGGCTGGCCGACGCCAGGCGGTAAGAACTGGAAATGATGAACTTTAGACTTATGTTACTAAATAGTTTATGCTCAAATATTACGCCTGCTAACAAATCATCTATTGAAGCGCCCGCTATCTTTGGCGGGGTCGGCGGGTGGGGCGGTTTCACCCGGAGGCTGCCGCCGTCACGCAAGAGCGCGGGCGCCATACCGTGGGGGAGGGAAAAATGGAGGATTCTATGGAAGCGGGGCAAACAATCGAGTTTGTCGTTGGGGAAACATACGAAAACGAAAAGGGCCCCTTTAAAGTCCTTTCCATTGAACGCAACACCATGGTCATCGAATGGGAAAGCGGCGAATCGATAGAGACGACGGTCAGTTTTCAACGCCGCATTCAGGAGCGGCGGCACTGGGAGCGCCAGATGAGGGAAAAGAAGGCGGCCGCATCGAGCAAGGCGCGGGGTGCTTCCGGGCGCAAACCAGGCTCCACCTTCAAAGGTTTCCGCCCCGAAGATTTCAAAAAGGCCATCAGCCGCACCCCCTGGCGCAGCCGCAGCCAGTTCGGTGGCGCCGTAACCTCCCGGCTGCAGTCATCCCGGCTGAATTTCAATTCGTGGGCGGCCAAGCGCCGCAACGAAGTTCACTGGGCCGACAGCGAACACTGGAAAAAAAAGAGCGTGGATTATCCGGCCAAATTCTTTGCCCGGGCCGACGAGGAGACCCTGGCCTGGGGCTTTTACATTGAACGCCCGGCGGCCGACAAAGAGGCCTCACGCGACTGGGAGGCTTTCCTGAAATGGCTGGGCGAGGCTGACAATGACGACTGGCTGCGGGGCATTGCCCGCGAACAAGGCCTTGTGGTGTATGACGCCCATCAGCGCAGTTTCAGCGGCATACTGGAACCACAGGAAGACCGATGGGTGCGCAACGACGGCGGGGGCGACGGGGATGCGGGGGCGCTTGCGGCCATCATCGCGAATTGGCCGAAGGAGAGTTGGCTCGATTTGATGGTTGCCAAGCGAATTGCCAAAGCTGAAGCCATCGATCGAGGCGCGGACATTGCCGCCGACGTGGCCACTCTTTTCGGCGCCCTCTTTCCACTCTACGAAGCCTCCGCTTCATCTGCCGCCTGATGCCTTCAACCACCGCTCGCATCCATCGCGCGATGCGGGCGGTCTCCCGAAATGGCGATTGATGCCCCGCCCTGATGTGCAGCGGCTGTCCGACCACCACCCGTTCCTGTTCATACGATCATGGTACGCCAGCGACTCTGATCAACATCATAGTACTCGATGCGGCTGCGATAGGTGCTCAAGTCGATGTGGGCGCTGGCGCGGTAGGGGTTGTTGAGCCAGCTCAAGACCAGCTGGTCGTCGGGTGCCTCTTCGATCACGAAGGTGCCCCCGAAGGCGGGGTAGTGATTGCGGAATTCCATCAACCGCAGCAGGCGTCCCACCACCGGTTTGCGGATTTCGGCGGCGATTTCGTCCAGGCTGTAATTGTGGCGATTGATATCGCGGCCGTTCTTGGTGAATTCGACCAGTTCGATATCGTTTTCCCCGGCCAGCAGCCCGACGTAGTAGACCTGTGGGATTCCCGGGGCGAAGAACTGGATCGTGCGCGCGGCCAGGTAGGAGTCGTCGTTGCACTCCAGGGCCGAGTAGAAGGTGCAGTTGACCTGGTAGATATCCAGGTTCTGGTATTCGGGCCCGGAGTAAAGCTTGCGCGTATTCGATCCCTTTTCGTCCAGACCCTTGAGGGTTCGCTCGATTTCTTCCGGGGCCAGCAATTCCTCGACATCCACCACGCCCAGACCGTCATGGGTATCCAGCGTGGTGACCTGTTTGCGCGGACAGATTTGCAGCCAGTGGCGAAGGCGTGCGCTGCTGTGGTGATAAAGCGTGTGGAGCACCAGCATGGGCAGGGCGAAGTCATAGGTCCAATAGCCCTTGTTGGCGATTTTCAAATGGTAGCGGTGGTGTTCGTGCACTTCGGGCAGGATTTCCGTACCGAAAGGGCTGACGTATTCGTTGAGCCACTCGAGCAATTCCCAGACCTGGGGTTCCAGGAAGAAGCAGTTGGTGCCCATTTCCATGGTGCTGTAGGCAAAGGCGTCCATGCGGATCATCTTGGCCTTGGTGCGGGCCAGGCGGATCAGGAACTTGCGCAGGACTTCCTGGGTTACGGACGCCGTCAGATCGAGATCGATCTGTTCGTAGTCGAAGGTGCACCACACCTTTTCGCGGGAACCATCGGCCCGCTGGATCTCGGTATAGGGCGGCCGGGGTTTGCGGGTATAAACCTTGGCCAGGGTTTCCGCGTCGATCTCCCCCGAGGGGCTGAGTTTGTTGAAACTCAGGAACATGTCGGCGAATGCCGACTCGATGCCTTTTTCGATGTAGTCCTGAACGAATACCGACTGGCGGCTGATATGGTTGACCATGAAGTCGATGATCAGATCGAAATCCGTCCCGATGCGTTCGATATCCTCCCACGTGCCGAAAGCCGGATCGACCGCGTCGTAAGTCAGGGGTGAGAACCCCCGATCGGCCGACGACGGGTAGAAGGGCAGGATATGCACCCCCCCCACGGCACGCCGCAGATAGCGGCGCATGACATAGTGGAGTTCCAGCAGATTGGCCCCCAGCGAATCCGGGTAGGTGATCAGTTGAACTTTATTCTGAATGCTCACGGCAGTGCCCCTTGGATTTGGAAACGAAGTTATAGCGCCGGAGGCCTTCCAGAATGCCGCTGGCGCAGGCCTCCCGGGCGAAAAAGACGTTGCGGCTGCCTTTGAGCGCATCAAGCTCATGGCTGTAGTTACCCACCACGACGGCCAGGGGTTCGCCGCGCAGCATTTCCTCATCATTGCCCGAATCGCCGCAGACCAGGAAATGCCTCAGCGGAATTTCCCACTTGTAACTGATGTAGCGAATGGCTTTGCCCTTGGAGGCCCGGTAGGGATGGTAAAGGGGTATTTATAGGGGGAGTAGGTGCGATTGTAACCGGAATTTTGCATGCGGGAGCGTTTTGGTTAGTTGGCCAGC
>JAAUYD010278338.1_pt1 | contig 18116 bp, 14 predicted proteins | sample 7278101 | NCBI WGS metagenome assembly JAAUYD01 (sample SAMN14350128, study PRJNA611818) | marine sediment metagenome | isolation source: surface marine sediment (0.6m) | place: French Polynesia: Moorea | collected 2018-08 | reverse complement strand
GAAAACCATTGGTAGCAATTGATTGTGTGATTAGCCAGATCATCTAAAGAACTTCTACCTGCCCAAATGAAGCTTTTGGGCTACATATGATCGACAGAATTCCACAACCTAAAACTTAAAACCTAAAACCTAAAACTTGTGATAACTGAGATTACTGCAGATCCACCTGGACGTTTAGAACTATCACTGAATAAGAAGCTATGCCAAAAAGATCCGACATCCACAAAATCATGATCATCGGCGCCGGGCCTATTATTATCGGTCAGGCCTGCGAATTCGATTACTCCGGCACCCAGGCGTGCAAAGCCCTTAAAGAGGAGGGCTACCATGTCATTTTGGTCAATTCCAATCCCGCCACCATCATGACGGATCCGGAAACCGCCGACAGGACCTACGTAGAGCCGGTCACTCCGGAGGCCGTGGCCAAAATTATCGAAAAAGAGCGTCCCGATGCACTGCTGCCGACCCTTGGCGGTCAGACCGGATTGAATACAGCCGTGGGCGTGGCCGAGATGGGGGTACTGGAAAAATATGGCGTGGAGCTCATCGGCGCCTCCCTGGAGGCCATCAACAAGGCCGAATCCCGGGACCAATTCCGCGCCGCCATGGAAAAGATCGGCCTCAAACTGCCCCAAAGTGGATTTGCCCACAGCATGGATGAAGCCCGTACCATCGCAGCGGATATCGGATTTCCTTTAATTATCCGGCCCAGTTTTACCCTGGGCGGCACCGGCGGCGGTGTGGTGTATAACTCCGACGAGTTGGAGGTCGTGGCCAAATCCGGTCTGGATGCCAGCCTCACCACCCAGATCATGATCGAACAATCCGTCCTGGGATGGAAGGAGTACGAACTCGAGGTGATGCGGGACCACAATGACAATGTGGTGATCATCTGCTCCATCGAGAATATGGATCCCATGGGGGTTCACACCGGCGACAGCATTACGGTGGCACCGGCGCAGACCCTCTCCGATGTGGAATACCAGATGATGCGCAACGCCTCACTGGACATCATGCGTGAAATCGGTGTGGACACCGGCGGATCCAACGTTCAATTTGCCATCAATCCCAAAAACGGCGACATGATCGTGGTGGAGATGAATCCACGAGTGTCACGGTCCAGCGCCTTGGCCTCCAAAGCCACCGGCTTTCCCATTGCCAAGATTGCCGCCAAACTGGCCGTGGGCTATACCCTGGATGAGATTCCCAACGATATCACAGGCGAAACCCTGGCGTCATTTGAACCCACACTAGACTACTGCGTAATTAAGATACCCCGCTGGACTTTTGAAAAATTTCCCGAGACCCCGGATCTGCTGACCACCGCCATGAAGTCCGTAGGCGAGACCATGTCCATCGGCCGCACCTTTAAAGAGGCTTTGCAGAAAGGCTTGCGCGGCTTGGAGATCGGCCGTCACGGTTTTGGGGGTGACGGCAAAGGGCGTCAGGAGGAAGACGGGGTCTTTCCCTCGGACGATGAGATCGAGAAAAGACTCACCACACCCAATTCCCAGCGTATTTTTTACCTGCGCTACGCCATGCAAGCCGGCATGCAGATCGAAGAGATCTATCAACTGACCGGCATCGATCCCTGGTTTTTATATCAGCTCAAGCAGATCGTCGACACAGAAGATCGGTTGCGGCAGCAGGGCGAGGCGAGCCGGTTTTCCGAAGACGGTGGGCCGCTGAGCAGCATATCCGATGAAGATCTTTGGCAGGTCAAATCCTGGGGTTTTTCCGACATGCAATTGGCCCACCTGATGGGCACGAATGACGATAAGGTTGCTGCAGAACGCAAAAAGCGGGGCATCCGTCCGGCTTACAAATTGGTGGATACCTGTGCCGCCGAGTTTAGAGCTGCCACTCCGTATTACTACTCTACCTACGAGATCGAATGCGAGGCTCGGGTTTCGGACGACAAGAAGGTGATGATCCTCGGCGGCGGGCCCAATCGCATAGGACAGGGGATTGAGTTTGATTACTGCTGCGTGCACGCCTCGTTTGCCCTTGCGGAAATGGGGATCGAGAGCATCATGGTCAACTCCAACCCTGAAACCGTCTCCACGGACTACGATACTTCGGATAAACTTTATTTTGAACCATTGACCAAAGAGGATGTCCTGCACATCGTTGAAAAGGAGCAACCCTATGGGGTGATCGTCCAGTTCGGCGGGCAGACTCCCTTGAATTTGGCCACACCCCTGGCCAAGGCGGGCGTTCCAATCCTGGGAACCGACCCAAAGAGTATCGACCGCGCAGAGGACCGTGAACAGTTCCAGGTCATGCTCAACAAATTGGGTCTGGTACAGCCGGCTAACGGTATCGCCCTGGATGTGGCGGAGGCCTGCCGGGTGGCCGATGAGATCGGCTATCCGGTGATCGTGCGTCCCTCCTTTGTCCTCGGCGGCAGGGCCATGAAGATCGTTTACAACCAGACCGAATTGGAAAATTTCACCCGTCTGGCCATTTTGGCGTCACCAGGCAATCCAGTACTCATCGACAAGTTTCTTGAGAACGCCGTGGAAGTGGATGTAGATGCCATCAGCGACGGTGAAACCACCGTCATTGCCGGCATCATGGAGCACATCGAAGCCGCCGGTGTCCACTCGGGAGATTCGGCTTGCGTGCTGCCGCCTTACAGCATCGATGCGGGATTGATCACGGAGATTACCAACGCCACCAAAGCCATGGCCAAGGAACTCAACGTCATCGGATTGATGAATGTGCAGTATGCCATCAAAGAGGGGCGCCTCTATGTTATCGAAGTTAACCCGCGGGCGTCCCGCACCGTGCCTTTTGTCAGCAAGGCCACAGGGGTGCCCTTTGCCAAATTAGCCACCAAAATCATGTTGGGCCAAACCCTCGTAGAGCTGGGGGTCACCAATGAGGTGGTGCCTCCGCATATCTCGGTGAAAGAGGCGGTGCTGCCTTTTGACCGCTTTCCCGATGTGGATACCTTGTTGGGCCCTGAAATGAAATCCACCGGCGAAGTCATGGGGCTGGGGCTCGATTTCGGAAGTGCTTACGCCAAAGCGCAATTGGGCGCCGGACAGAAACTGCCCAAGGAGGGCACTGTTTTTATCAGTGTCATGGACATGGACAAACCGGCCGTGGTCCCGGTGGCACGAAAATTCGAGGCCTTGGGATTCACCATCTTGGCCACCGGCGGGACCGGCACCTTTTTAAAGGACCATGGGATTCAAGTTCAACATGTCAACAAACTGGAGCAGGGCCGCCCCCATGTGGAGGATGCCATTAAAAATGGTGAGATCCAACTGGTGATCAATACCGGCACCGGAGACGATTCCAGAAAAGACGGCTATGTCATTCGGCGTGCTGCGCTGAAATTCTCCATTCCCTATGTCACCACCGTTGCCGGTGCTTTGGCGGTGAGCAAAGCCGTTGAGAATCTTAAATCAAAGGACATGACCGTTGCCCCGTTACAAGAGTACCATGATCTCCTACCCACGGCGACCACGGCAAATCAGCGTGCCGGATAATATCCGGGAGACCGCCATCGGCAGAAAAGTATCCTGAGGAGCTAAAATTTCATGAGCGACGAATATTTTCACCCCGGCATTGACGACCTATCCGACGACCACCCCAAAGAATCCTGCGGCATATTTGGTGTTTACGGCCACCCGGAGGCGGCAAAAATGACCTACTTCGGGCTTTACGCGCTGCAGCACAGGGGGCAGGAGAGTGCTGGGATCGCTGTCGCAAAAGAGAATATGGTCCACAATTATAACTCCATGGGCCTCGTATCCGATGTTTTCGAAATTTCGCATTTGGAAAGTCTCCAGGGCACCAGTGCCATCGGGCATGTTCGATACTCCACCACCGGCAGTTCCGTGCTGACCAATGCCCAGCCCTTTGTGGTGCGCCACCACAACAAATCCTATGCCGTGGGACACAACGGCAATTTGGTGAATGCTCACATCCTTAAAGAGGAACTGGAAGATGCCGGTTCTATATTCCAGTCCACCATGGACAGTGAAGTTTTCCTGCACCTTTTCGTTCGCAATCTAAAGTCACTGGGATTTGAAAAGGCGTTGTTGGAGGCGGCCGGTCGGCTGCAAGGCGCATTCTCCATGGTCATGCTCACCAGCCGCGGTGAGGTGATCGGCCTTCGGGACCCCCATGGCTTCCGGCCGTTGTGTCTGGGGAAACTCAACGGCAATTGGGTCTTGGCCTCCGAAACCTGCGCCCTGGATTTGGTCCAGGCCGAATTTGTGCGGGAGATTGATCCGGGCGAGATCATTATCATCGACGACAAAGGCCCGCGCAGCCTCCAGCTGCCCAAGGCCGACCGACAGGCCTTCTGTATTTTTGAATTTATCTATTTCGCTAGACCCGACAGCACCTTCATGGGCCGCAATGTATATCAAACCCGCAAGGATCACGGCCACCAATTGGCGGCGGAAGCGCCGGTACCAGCCGACCTGGTGATGCCTTTCCCAGATTCAGGATCCTATGCTGCCCTGGGGTATTCGGAAGCATCCGGCATCCCCTTTGAGATGGGGATGATACGCAATCACTATGTGGGGCGGACGTTTATTCAGCCCACCCAAAGCATGCGCGATTTCGGGGTGCGGGTAAAGCTGAACCCCATTAAGGAGCTGCTAAAGGGCAAAGATGTCATTATCATTGAAGATTCCATAATTCGGGGCACCACCGCCAGGAGCCGGGTGCGCACCCTGCGGGAATTGGGCGTCAAACGGGTCCACCTGAGGGTCGCCGGGCCGCCACACCGCCACCCCTGCCACTACGGCATCGATTTTTCATCTGTGGGAGAGCTCATCGCTTCCAGCATGTCTGTCAAGGATCTGGGCGAGTACCTGGGGCTGGACTCTTTGCACTATCTGAGCATCGAAGGTTTGCTGACCTCCACCGGTGTCCCCAATCCGGAAAATACATTTTGCAAAGCATGTTTTGACGGGTGCTACCCTGTTGATTTCGACAACCAGTTGTCCAAAGATTGCCTTGAAAAAGGCTAAAACTGCAGTTGCTGTAAAAGGATTTCATCCTTTTTACCATCTTTTTATTATAGCTATGGGTTAAATACACTTGTAGCGATGGGGTTTATTCCCTTGCCTTTTCATGCTGCCGACACATAAGATAGGAATGTTGTAGTGATATTGTGTATGCCGGAGGCCCCAGATGATTGAGTCCAAATACCTAAAAGAGAACATCGAAAACATTCAACGCCTCATGAGTATTCAGGCGCTAAAGCACTTTGAGACCCGCAATTTGGGAAAATTGCTGCGCCTGAGCAAAATTCGACAGTATGAAGACGGTGAGCAGATTATCCAGGAAGGCGACATGGATCCCTGGCTTTATTTTTTGCTTTCCGGGAAGATTCGAATCTCCAAAGAGGGTGAGGATATCGGTGTCCTCAACAAAAAGGGTGAAATATTCGGTGAAATGCGGATCGTCGACGATCGCAGCCGTTCGGCATCCGTCCATGCCGTAGGCCAAACCGTTTGCCTGGCGGTGGATACGTCCGCAGGCAACCGATTGTCCACCTCACAAGAAAAGGATGAGCGGCTTGACTTTCTGCTGCTGCTCTATCGAATATTCGCCGAATACATGACGGCACGACTGCGGCTGACCAATGAGGAGTTGGTGAAGGCCAAACGGGACGCCAAAAGGCCAGCCGGCGCTGAAAAAGAAAAAACAGAGCCTAAGCCCAAGCGACCGGCACACATGCGTCACATTGAAAAACTCTGATGCGCAGAACCGTTGCATTTGCCAAAGATCAAGCCAACGTATTTTTTCATATTCAGACCCAATGCAATCTGAAGTGTCAACACTGCTACATCAATCCTGAACAGCACGGCACCCAAAAGCTGGACCGTCATCAGATTATGGCTTGGCTCGAACGACTCCTGCAAAGGAGCCCGTCGGCCAACTTAATTTTGCTCGGCGGTGAACCCACCCTGCATCCCGATCTGGCAGAGATAACCAAAGCGGCCAAGAAGATGGGCTATGGATCCGTTACCATCGACACCAACGGATACCTCTTTAACCGCATTTTAGATCGCGTCACGCCCGAGGATGTCGATTTTTTCAGTTTCAGCCTTGACGGCCCCACCTCCCTGATCAACGATGGGATTCGCGGCAAAGGATGCTATGACCAGTGTGTTGCCGGTATTCAAGAGGCCAAGGCCAAGGGATTCGCCGTCAGCTTGATCTATACGGTGAGCAGTCGTAATTTGGGCCACCTTGAGGAGATGCCGCCCCTGTTGAAAGCCTGGGGTGTGGACCATTTCTTCATCCAGGTCATCGGCCTGCGGGGCAAATCCGCTACTCGATCTAAAGATGAAGAAACCCTGCAGGTCACCCGTAACGATTGGTTGAAGGTGGTTCCCGCCGTGGCGGAAACCGTTGCAAGGCTAGGCATCCGGGTCACCTATCCAAAAGTTTATCTCGCCTCTGACGAATCCTTTGAGTGCGCCGGTCGTGTAGCGGACAATTATTTTGTGTTTCCTAACGGCCGGGTCTACAGATGCCCGCTCTGTGAAGACTTTCCGCTCCACAGCCTTGAATTTAAAGGCGATCAACTCAGGACCCTCGGCCCCATAAATGAATCGGATCTGTTTGAACTGGAGATTGCCGAGGGGTGCGTGATGAACAAACTGATTCAACCCGACAACCTCGCCTACCTTCAGGATGGCATGCCGGCCTATCAAATTGCCTGTTGCCTCCTGAAGGAAAACATCGAGCCGTAGCCATCCCATGCCTGATGATTCTGAATCGTTATCAATTCACATTTCTAATATTTTGAGACTAAGATTCCTGCCAATTTGAGAATCAAGTTACTTCTTAGGAAACGAAGCTGAATTCTCATTTTGAATTTTTCGAGCCCTTCGCGCCCCTTTTAGCAAAAAATCATGCCTTTTTTCTCTGTTCATCTTCTTTTTGAATCTTTCGGTATGCTTTTTTAAAGATGTGGACCAAATCGGGATCCAGCTGGCTGCCGGCCACCAGCTCCATTTCCCGAAAAGCGTCTTTTGAGGTTTTGGGTGCACGGTAGCTTCGTTTGGAGGTGATGGCATCAAACGTGTCAGCCACCGTGATGATACGGGCCGTCAATGGTATCTTTTCTCCCTCAAGCCCATCTGGATAACCCATGCCGTCCCACCGTTCGTGGTGATGGGCGATGGCTTCCATGGAAGGCGCCAATTGCCGGATGGGGGCCAGGATGGTTTTTCCTTTCACTGGGTGTTCCTTAATCATAGCGAACTCTTTATCGGTCAATTTACCGGGTTTGGTCAATATGCGCTCAGGGATACCTATTTTTCCAAGATCGTGCAGCACCGAGGCCCAACGCAGAGCTTCCATTTCTTGTGGTGGTAAATTCAGCAATTTGGCTATTTGCATGGAATATCGGTGTACTCGCTTGGAGTGTCCCTGGTTATAGGCGTCTTTGGCCTCGATGGCATTGACCAGCGAACACACCATGTTGACGGTAAACCGTTCCAGATCCTCTTGCTGGGCCATATTGGCCAACATGGCAGCCAGTTGGTTGGCCAGGGTTTGCAGTATGGTCAGCTCTGCCGGCTTGAACGCTGATTCCCGCTGATATGAAACAAGTCCAAGCCAACCATAGGTTGTTTTAAGATGGCGAACAGCCACTGCAAGAAATCCATATGGCCGGTCCGACAATGCATCGAATGCGGCCTCATCCCGAGAGTCGTTGACGATGCAATAATTTCCGGAGCAATGCTTGACACATTCGGTGATCAGCTGATGCATGCCATCTTTATTTGCACCGGTATCATCGTTGTTTCTCAGCAGCGCCGGACTGATTTCCAACAGGTTATACTCCGGCTTATCGTCAAGCTGCAAAAAAGCGGCATCTGCTTCCATGCTGTCGAACATGCGATGCATCAGTTTTCCCAAGACAGGTTGTTTAACCCTCAGCGATCGAAACTGTTTGGAGAGATTGGCAAACAGAAAGAGGTCATCGAAACCGTTATCTTGCGGGGTCGCCGACTGCGGCGTATGGTGGTCATTGTCATTATTCCCGTTATTCCCCATTGTCAGGATTTGCTCGAGGCATGCTTTTAGTTTATCCCTGTGACCGTTTACTTCGAAGTTGACCTGGTGCGTCCCCATTGCCAGCATCGCACCTTGGTTGGTGTCATCCAACGCCATGGGGATGCCGCCGATAAACCCATTGTGATCGACCTTCTCAAAGGCAAAGGTACCGTTTAAAATTATTTTTTTGGCCATCTTTAGATAAGCAGACATCGTCAATATATCGGGTTCTCGCTGCTCTGTAGTGAAGACTTGATGGCCCTTTGAATCCCAAATTTGGTAATGGTTCTGGGAGACTGCGGCTAAATTGCCTAAGAATGTTTGAATGTTTTCTAGTGAAGACACCTTCGCCTCCTGATCCTTTATTAAAATCTCTTATAGTAGGCCAATCATGTCTGATCTTCATAGATGCTGACTCGATTGCGTCCTTTTTCTTTGGATAAGTACAATCCACGGTCGGCCTTCTGAAACAGATTTTCCGTGGACATTTCCGTGTCCCTGGATGGGTCGAATGTCGAAACGCCCACGCTGACGGTTACGCTAAAATCGAGGCCTCCGCCGCTGGACAGGCGCATCTTTTCGATAATTTCCCGCAGGCGTTCGGCCAGCAAGACAGCTCCCTTGAGATCTGTTTCAGGTAGGATGACTGTGAACTCTTCTCCACCGTAGCGTGCAGCGATATCCGATTTACGGATGCTTTTTCTGATGTTCCGGGCCACTTGCTTCAACACCAGATCACCGAAGAGGTGGCCGTGGGTGTCATTGACGCTCTTGAAGTGATCAATATCAAGAACGAGCAAGGACAAATTCCGATGATAGCGCTTTGCCTTGCTGATCTCTGTTACCAGCGCATCTTGAAAATAGGTATGATTATAGAGAGACGTCAGTCCATCCTTCAACGCCAGCAACCGAAGTTGATCATTGGCGTTTTTGAGTTCTGCAGCCAGTTTATCGCTCTTTTGCTTAGATTGCTTGAGATCGAGGATGAGTTGTTCATAGGATAGGTTGAGTTTTCCAAGTTCTTCGTTGGCCTCCTGGAACAATTGGGAGTAAGGTTTCATCTCTCCTGGATCGATTTCAAAAGAAGAGAGCATCTCCAGGCTCACTTCTCCCACCCGATCGATATAGGCGGATATCTCATCATCCCCGATGGTCTTATGTCGGTGGAAAGCCCGGTGGATCTCTTTTACCTTCTCGACGGTATTCGTACCATGGTAGGGGGATGACACTTTATCGGCCAATCCCAACAGCAATGCCGCATCTCTGACGGTGTCCGGGGCCTGGTTGAAATCATGGTGATAGCGGATGGGACGGTAGGTCTGCTCCGGGAAGGACCAGTGCTCCAAAATGGCGGCGCCGATCTCTTGGTGGTCAAATCCGTAGATGGTGCGTTCAGCTTCCACCAGCGTAATGTTGTTGCTGAGTTTTTCCTTAAATACGCTAATGTAAGCATCGGGTTGCGCCGTGTACATGAATAACATCCCGATATCTTTGAGCAGTCCGAGAACGAAGGTGTCGCCGGTTCTTTTTCCCAGCATATCGGCCAATAAATTGCTGCTCACGGCGGATGTTAAGGAACATCTCCAAAACAGGTTGAAATCGAATCCGGTGGAATGGATGTCGGGATGGGTTTTGGCTATGGAGAAAGACAGGGCGATATTTTTCAAGGTTTCCGTGCCCAGGACTGAGATGGCGCGGTCGATACTGTCGATTTTGACACGGGCGGCATAGAGGGAAGAGTTGGCAAACTTTAAGATTCGAGACGCGAGTGCCGGATCGCTGGAAATAATCTTGGAGAGCGATTCGGAGGTGGCGTGTTCGTCTTTGACCGCATCCAGAATTTGGACGGCAATAGCCGGAGGTGACGGCAGTTTGAAATCTTTTTTGATGTAGGTATTTAGATCGTTCATAGGTTGCCAACCAGACGCCTGCTGTCGATCAACAAGGTGGTTATCCTTATTTTTCCGGAGGTAATCGTTATCTGCTTTGCGATAGAATCCGGTATTGAATCGTTATCCAGATCTGGATGTGTCACGGTCCAGGAGATCGTATGCTTTTGCCCCCTGATGGTGACGTTATCGGAGCCATCGGCAACGGCTTCATAGGATCGGCTGATGAGTTCCTCCATACGGTTCCGGATAACTTTCTCCAGTGTTTGTTGCGTTTGCTCGAAATGCTGGGAGTCTCGCCCTGTCATGTAGGCACCGGTGATGCTAATAACCATCACCCCTATCAGAAGGATGGAAAATATGATCTCCAGCAGGGTGAAACCATCCATTGGAGGCTTGACCTGGTGGTGTAACATCACACAGAGACGTTGCTGGTCATCAATACCCTTACCAGGTAGATAGGTCGCCTGTGTCTCACTCATGCCCGAATTCCTGTCTCAACCGGGTCGCTGCTAAATATTGCATTTGGTTCCATGCGTGTCACAACCTTTGCGTTCATGCGCGCTATCTTATCTCACGGGTATAGAGCATTTTAAGTTTAGTTTTTTCTTTAATCATCGTAGGGAGTTGGAATCTGATGCAGGTGAGCCGGGAACTTGATGCTTTGCAGCGAAACAGGTCATCCTATGGTGGTGCAACACAAGCGAATCACAATTGGTACTGATTTTTCTATAACTATCTATCGCAACGCAAATTCTTCTCTATTAGAGTTCGTCTTTTTATCATTGAACTTTAGCCAAAATGTCGCCGAGTCCAAAAAAAGGAGGAGTGCGGGGGGTGGTCATAAAAACCGGGTGATAGGGATAGTTTCCAATTTATCATAAAAGACGATCAAGGGCGGTTCAAAATGGAGTGGGCCTCCAAATTGGGAGGGCGATAATGAATGTCGAAATTGAACAAGGAACCGAAGCTGGATTCCATGGGGTAAAGGGTATTTACTTTATAGGATATGAAAAAGGCTGGTTGTCGAAGTTCTTCAATATCCATTTGTTTTCATGCCTATCCAGGCACGTTTCGGGGAGCAGTTCCACTTTGCCGCCTCCTTCGGGAAGGTCCACCATGAAGTGGGGCATAGCTTGGCCGGATATGGATTTACGCAGATCCTGCATCAGGGCAAGGGCCTTTTCAATGGGGATTTGGAAATGGGCGGTGCCGGGGACCCGGTCCAGTTGGTGCACATAATAAGGTTTTACCCGAATTTCCAGCAACCTATGGAAGAGGCGGTGAAGGGTGTCGGCGTCATCATTCACCCCTTTTAACATGACCGTTTGACTGCCTAACGGTATACCGGCATTAGCCAGCGTGGCACAGGCATGCTCTGCTTCGGTGGTGATCTCATCGGGATGATTGAAGTGGATGTTGATATAAAGTGGATGAAATGCGGACAGTGCCGCGGCTGTGTCTCGGGTGATGCGTTCGGGCCATACATTGGGGATGCGGGTGTGGATGCGCAAGATGCGTATATGTGGCATGTAATGCAGCGTCTGGAGAATATCCAGCAGTTGGCCGTCGGGAAGCATGAAAGGATCGCCTCCGGAGAGGATGACTTCATTATGATGCGGTGATTGGCGGATGTATTGAATTCCTTGGCGGATGGCATCCGGGGGCACCTGGGCGTCCTGGACGAGACGTCGTTTGCGCATACAGAAACGGCAGTACACAGGACATTGATTTGAGACTAGGAAGATGACCCGGTGGGGGTAACGGTGAATGATTTGGGGTACGGGCGCCTGGGCCTCTTCCTTCAAGGGGTCCGGGTCGGCCTGGTGATCTTCGAGCTCCCGGGTATCCGGCAGCAATTGTTTGGCAATGGGATCGTCAACGGACTGGATCAATGAGAGACAGTGCGGGTTGATCCGCATGGGATAACGCTCTGAGACCCGTACCAGTGTGCTTGGTGATTGGCAAAGATGCCCGGGAAGTTGATGGGGTGCTGTCAGGGTCATACATTGAACCGAAAGTTGATGATATCACCGTCTTTAACCTCATAGGTCTTGCCCTCCAATCGAACCGTACCCTGTTTGCGGGCTTCGGCGTAGCTGCCGGAGGATATCAAGTCGTCGTAGGACAAAACCTCTGCACGGATGAAGCCTTTCTGAATATCGCTGTGAATTTCACCGGCCGATTCCTGGGCGGGCGTGTGGTGTCTTATGGTCCAGGCCCGGACCTCGTCTTCACCCACCGTAAAAAAAGAGATCAGTCCCAGCATTTCATAGGACCTGGCGATCACGCGGTCCATGGCCGACGTGGAGATACCGAAATCTTCCAGAAATGCCTCGGCCTCTTCGGGCTCCATAAGGGACAACTCCTGTTCCAGCTTCCCACGAACCATTAAGCCGTTTTCCGCCGGCAACCATTGTGGACGACTGTCGTCCTCGTCGTCGTTATTGGATAGGATCAGCATGGGCTTGGCCGATAAAAATGCGAACCCCCGCAATACACGCGCAGTGGAGAGTTCCGGGATTTCCCGCAAGGGTTTATCCTGATTTAATTGTTCGTGGCACTTTTTAAGCAGCGCGTACTCCTCGGGATTGGGTTTTTTTCCGCGCTTCTGGTCCAGCTCCAATCGCTCCAGGCGTTTTTCGACCACTACCAAATCTGAGAAAATCAACTCATCATCGATGGATTGCATATCTTTTTCCGGTTCCGGCGCTTCAGTGCCGTAGGTCTTGAAATTGCGCACGACATGGATGAGGGCGTCGCAATCCCGGGCCTGGGTCCAGATACTCTGTTCTTTGGAGCTCTCTTTTACATTTTCCGCAGGTGTCGGCAGCAAGTACTCAACCCGGGCGTAAATGGTTTTTTTGGGATTGTACATGTCCGAGAGGATACCCACCCGTTCATCTGGCACCGGGACCATCCCCATGCGGGTCTCTTTACGTTGTGCTGGATCCACCTGGGTCTTGGTCAGGGCTTCAAAAATGGTTTTTTTTCCGCTTTGGGGGCATCCGATAATACCGAGTTTCATGTTATCTCTCTGCTCTTGGTTTAATACAGATCCATCCATTCGAATCTTGGGAATGTTATAATTTTTTAGCTCTGCATATCTTTGTTTGCCAATGATGGCAAGGGTAAAGCTACCTACTTGGCATGCCCTTTAATCCCCTTTTATAATAGTCGACATTCTGTATTGGGTTGACACCCATCGGGAGCTTGGATAACGGTACTGCGGTGATGAGGACAAAATTTTCCGGCACTGATTGCGATCCGATCCCACCATGGGCCACCAGCGGATTATGGCAGGCCGTCAATAAGGCCATGCGCACCGCCATACAGCACCACGATGACCGATTAGACGGTGTCCGCATGCTGGCAGCTCAGATTCGCGCCCGTACAGAGGCGTTGGATCCTTTTATGCACGCCCTTTGCGCTGAGACCTGCCCACATTGCACCCAAAACTGCTGTCGCCGGGCAACAGTGTGGTTGGACTTTAGGGATTTACTCGGTCTGCACCTGGGGCCGGATCCCATTCCGCCAGGTCAATTGACAGCGACAACGAATCAAACCTGTCGATATTTAACGGAATCAGGATGTGTTTTACCCAGGCCCCAACGGCCGTTCGTTTGCACGTGGTTCATTTGCGCTGCCCAAAAGCTGTTGGCGAAAAAGTGGCCTTCCTCCCACTCTCATTTTTTTTGGAACAGCTTATCCGCAATTAAAAATGGGCGGAAAGAATTAGAAAATGAATTTATTCAAATAGTTGCGGGATATATGGCCTGATTTCCCTTTGACATATACAGGCTTTTTTCGCTATTCTCAGAAAATATGAATATCCGAAGCTCCAAAAAAGGCGAGGTCCAGGCGACCAACACCAGTCCGACGATTGACGCACTACCGGCCGAATCAACAGATTTACATGTCGCATTGGCAACAGCCGTACAGCGGTACCGGCTTCTGGCCGACAATGTACCTGATGTTGTCTATTCGCTGGATGAGTTTGGGACCATCATCGCCCTGAACAAGGCGGTCACCCATTATGGTTACTCCATCGGCGAGCTCATCGGGAAAAACTTAACCGATGTCATCTATATCGAAGACAGAGAACGGGTTGTAAGGCGCTATTTCGAGATAGTTACCCAACGAGAGAGCATTTCCCACACCCAGCAATTTCGGTTCGTTTCAAAATCGGGCGAAATTCACTGGATAGAGGCGCACTGCTCAATCCAGTTTGATTCACAGGGCCGGTTTGTGTTTCAGGAGGGCGCCTGCCGTGATATTACCGAGATTGTCGAAAGCCGTAAGTCACTGGATAAGATCCGCATTGAACTGGAGGAATTGGTCAAAGTCCGAACTGCAGAATTGACCCAGGCGAATGCCGACCTGCAAAGAGAGATCCTCGATCGCAGAGAGACCGAACGAAATCTGCGGGAGCGCGAGTTTGATCTAGAATTGGAGAAGGGCAACCTGGAAGAGACCAACACGGCACTCAAAGTGCTGTTGAAACACCGTGAGGTGGATAAACATGAATTTGAAGAGCAGGTCATGTGCAACATCAAAGAGTTTGTGTTGCCCTACCTCGATAAGCTCAAGGAGCTGGCGGAGGATGAACGCCAGCAAGCCTATATCAGCATTTTGGAATCCAATTTGGGCGACGTCACCTCGGCCTTTTCAAGACGCCTCTCCTTAGATTATTATGATTTAACGCCGGCTGAACGCAAAACCGCCAATTTTATTCGTCAAGGCAAAAAGACCCGGGAGATCGCCAACCTCCTGGGCCTATCTCCGCGCACCGTAGAGGCCTACCGGCTCAATATCCGGAATAAATTGCGGATTCAGAACCAAAAGGTGAACTTAAGAACCTTCCTGCAATCCATGTCTTAGGAATTCTAAGGCGGGCTCGGAAGCAAGGCGCCGATTCCCTCGTGCGCCTGCTCCGATTTTGGTCCATTATCGGGGCTGCGATGCCCCGGTGTTAGTTGTTGGATATTTTGGTAAGGTTTGAATTGGTATACAAGTGACGTTCGTTGCTGGGTTTTAAGCCGGCTTTAAGCAAAATGCTATTGAGTTTCTGCAATTGTTGGTGGAGTTCTAAGAGCTTACCTTCCATGAGCATGGCCAATACGGTCATGCGATTCTCCGGTGTGCCTGCTTTATCAAGTAGCCGATCAATTTCTTTTTGAAATTCGCGATATTCAGGATGCTGATCAAGGAATGCCATTTTTTCAGCCAATGCGGTTGCAAGGGCCTCTTCCGGGTTCCAAGGAGCGTCATGAGCGCGATCCGATAACTGAAGCCTTAATCTGTTCGCCATGTGGTCCTCTCCTTCTAATCCAAATCAGCTGAAAGCCGATGCGGATCTGTTCTTGTCGTCACTGTTTTTCCAACCCTTTAATAAAACCTAACTTGAGACCCATCATATCAGAAACGGCGCTAAAGGTCCACGTTCGATACAGAAGGGTAATGGCGGTTGGTTCGAGGCGGCTGGTTTTTAGGGTGGTGTTGATTTAAGTTTCGACTTCATTCGCGATAAGGACCTTCATGATATTTTGAAGAGCCTGCTCCGCCTTGTGTTGCTCAATCCGACATGCGCCTGCGCCCCGATGGCCTCCGCCGCCATATTCCGATAGCAGTTTCCCGACATTCACATGGCAGCCGCGATTTATGATGCTGTGTCCTAGTTTAACCACTGTTTTTTTGTTTTCATTAAGAATTTTCATATTGACCACGGTTTCGGGGAATAGGGAATAGATCAGAAACCGGTTTCCGTTGGGCGCAGGGTCTATTCCACGAAAATCAGTTACCGAAACCAATCCCTGGACGTGGGTGTGCTCTCTGAGGTGCCCCTCATAAGCCTTGTTTTCCATCAACACCCGATCACAACGCCTTTTTACCCGTGGTTTGGCCAAAATCTCATCAATTGTCGATGATCCCAATAAATCCACCAATTCATCACAATAGCTCAAGTCCGAAGCATTTTGGGCGGATATCGTCATAGAGAGAAGGATATAGGGGTATTTTTCAGGACGTAATATTTCGTCAAGATCAAGTTGAGCGTCGTCGATTTTATCGGTCCATCGGACCAAAGTCGCAAAGGAGGATCCGATCTCATCTTGATAGTATTCATGGATCAAGCCGGCCGCGGAAGGCGCTACGCGATACAATCCCTTGTAGGGAATCTGGGGTTCATTGGAGACATGGTGATCAAACCATAGGGCACAATTGTCCGAAAACGGCAGGTTGGCGATGATATCCTCCGAATGGATTTCAATTTGTCCGTGTTGCACGTCGCCGGGTTGGGCCCATTGGGTTGTCAGGTGATCGCCGATGGCAGCCTTAAGCAAGACGGCGCAGACAACGCCGTCAAAGTCGGGTCGCGTAACTATTCGTTTCATCATAGTCCAATTAGATAGCAAGTGCAGTCGGCAATTGCAAATATTAGAGGGGGTTTTTAAGTTGCAGCTTCGCCTTTTGCGTGTAAAGATCACCTCATTGGATGGAATGGATTTGTATCGCTAATAGATTAACCCATTTTAAGAGCAGATGAACCCACCTTTCTATAGCGGAACCTTGCTGGCAGATTTTGTAGACATGGATTCACCCTCTGCCGTGTTGGATGAGGTATTGTTTGTCATGACCCTCATTCAACCCCAAACAGACCCCTCCCGATTGACCAATGCCTTTGGATTCATGGTCAGCCTTTACCAGGGGGGATGGCCCGGAGAGCAGGCCTGCAATACCCATTTTCACGATTTGAGACATATTACCGATACCATGTTGGCCATGGTGCGGTTGATCCATGGCGCCCTGCTGACCGGGAAACACATCAAACCCGATGATATCTTTGTCGGGTTGGTCGGTGCTTTGGTCCATGATGCCGGCTACATCCAAAAGCGGGTGGATAACTCCGGTACGGGAGCAAAATATACGACCATCCACGTTCAACGAAGCATGGCCTTTATCGAACGCTATGGGCACCGATTCGGTTTGACCACCAAAGGCATCGACGCCTGTCAACTGATGATCCATTGCACGGATTTGGCGGTAGATGTCTCCACAGTGTCTTTTCCCTCACAAACAGTGGAGTTGCTGGCCAAACTATTGGCTTGTGCTGATTTGATCGGCCAGATGGGGGACCGCACCTACCTCGAAAAACTTTTTTACCTCTATGACGAGTTTGAAGAGGGACAGGTAACCGGCTACCGCGACGAGATGGATTTGTTAAACCAAACACTGTCCTTTTTTCCGCTGGTCGAAAAACGACTGAAAGAGCAGCTTGGTGGATACGACGCAATGGCCCAGGCGCATTTCTCTCGACGTTGGGGGGTGTCCCAGAACCTCTACCGGGTGGCCATTGAGAAGCAGCGACAATATCTCGAGCATATCCTCGCCCATCCGGACCGTGATCCCAGTGAGTTTCTGCGCCGTAAGCGAATTGTCGAGAAGGTGCTGGCGGCCAAAAGCAGCTCAAGCTAGTAGCCGGCTTGTGGCATCAATGAAACCTGGGCTTCAAGGTCGGGTGCAGTAGCCATGTCATCCCTTTTCAGGGAGCACCGACGCCTGTTCCTTTTGGCAAGGATTATTACTGGTCTTTTTGGAACGGTGCCCGTTTGTCGATTACCTTGCCGTCACTGTCGATGACGAACAGAATTGACTGGCCTTCCAAGGCGTATTTTTCCAGATCCTCAAATATGATGGCCTGGATTTCATACTTTTTCCCTTTTTCCTTGGCCATATGGAGCACACCCTGTGAAGCGGCGTCTTTATCCAAAAACATGGGGATAAAAGAGATGTCATGCTCCTCGTCGATTTGGCCTACGATGTTGTCGTCGGTTCCCGGGTTTTGCACCAAAACATATACCCAAGCGTGGGCATCAATTTGTTGTGTCATACCTCGCCCCCAAAAGAAATGAGATGTCCCCCCGGTTGATAAGGCAACAGTGGGGATAGAAGTCCTGCTTAACCATCGCTTTGGGCTTTTAACCGAAGCGGCGTTATTTTACAACTAGTGTCCATTCAGAAATGGTAGATTGTGGTTCAGATACGGCCATCGCAGCGAGGATTTCAGCCGAATGAGAACGCCGATCTGGGCCGCAAGATGCCATTTATGGATGGGCACTAGTGTCTATTCAGAAATGGTAGATTGTGGTTCAGATCAAGGCCGCAGTGAGGTTGAAACCGCAGGCG